>Ga0315296_10000109_pt1 | contig 81872 bp, 70 predicted proteins | sample YL17G14_18_MG_FD_203921 | JGI IMG/M metagenome (GOLD analysis project Ga0315296, IMG submission 203921) | Sediment microbial communities from Yellowstone Lake, YNP, Wyoming, USA - YL17G14_18 | ecosystem: Environmental > Aquatic > Freshwater > Lake > Sediment | place: USA: Wyoming | collected... | reverse complement strand
CAGAAAGCGAATTGTCATTCAGGATCTGGCTGTATGTTCCCGTCTTCAAGAGTTCAGCATTGACTTGAATGAACCGCTTTGAACCGCCCGCTGCCGAAACGGCCTCGCTCAGTTCTGACAGCAGTTTCTTCGAGTCACTAGTCAGACGCACTCTAGTTCCGGGATGGACTGTGACACCGTACAACTGTTCAATGACCTGAAGCTCGCGCTCGTCTGCCTCAGCGGATCCCGACAGTAGGCTGTCGATGCGCTGAGTCTCTGATATTGCCCCCTCCTTCGCGTTCCCGCTGTGGTCGATCCTCTTGTCCCTGATAAGCGACCCGCTAGGGACGGTCACGTTCTGCAGGAAGGATCTCTCCACAACCGAGCCTACGCCCATGCTCGAGTTCCTAACAATGGAATCAGTCACGCGCGCGCCTCTTCGTACAACGGTGCGACTCCCTAGAGTAGCCTCGACAATGGAATTCTCGATGGTGGCATCCGCAGCGATCGCCGTTGCACCAGAGAGATGCACGAAGCCGCGCAACTTTGCTCTCTCGCTGATCCTCTTTCGCGAGAAGCCGTGTGCGATCTTCAGCGATGACAGAGATGAGACATCAACGCCGGTGGATTCGAGACTGCGCATGTACGCTCTCATCAGTGAGCCAGAGAGGGCCCTGAGATCGGTTCTAGTGTCCATCCCACTTGCAGTACCTTCCGCCAACCTGAAGATGCCCACTTTCCCGCCCAATCTTCGTACAGCGTTTGCCACTTCAGGCAGGTAGTACTCGCCATCGGGATGCCTCTCCAGCACATAGTGGCCTTTGGGATTGTCAACGAGCCGAACGCAATTGAGAGTTGATCTCGCCACGTCTCGACTTATCCGCAACCCTCCCAACGAAAGAACGGGATCCGCAGTTTCAAAGATCCGGCTGTTCGGCACAACTACGTCTGTGCCATTCACTTTGACAACGCGACCGTAGTTCAGGGCGTCCAGGTCCCTTATCGTCTTCAGGGACACCTCTCTCGTGACGACCATGCAGAGGACATTTCTCTCCCGGATCGAGTGAAGGAAATCTGTTGACAGCGGCCACTCAAATCCTTCGACCCGCACTTCTCTGGTTCCTTTTCTCTGCTCAGTGGAGACGCCAATCTGAGACTGCTCGACGATCGCAAGGAAGTGGTCGCTCCTCTCGTCCCACACAGGCTTCTGGCCCTGCTCGATCTCTACTGCGCAGTGCCTGATGACGGTCTCGTCGACCACCAATGCATCGCCCGGTATCAAACCCCTGAGAGGATGACGGATTTCCACACTGCCGTCCAAGCGGATTTTCTCAAGTTCCCTGCGCTGCAACACCAGGTATCTTGCCCACGGGGCGTTGGGAGGAACCTCTGCATTCTCAAGCTCTATGACGACGATCTCTCCTCGGGCCAACCGTGCGTTCAGCTCCTCGCTCGTGCTCCCCGCACCTGCAGCTTCAGCTGTTGCACGCTCTCGGACACCGAGGAACATCAGAGGATATCTCACGACCCTGCCATGACCCGAAGGGTCCTCCTCAATCACTTCACTCACCGTGACATCATCGTGTCGCATGTTGTGGAAGCTTACCAGCCCCTCGATGGATTTCGCCGGTATGGTGGGGAGGTCCGAAGCCAACAGCAGGACATTGTTGGCCCCCCTGTCTTCGTGGATAATCCTCTTGGCTTCTTTCGAAAGTATCGTTGCTCCCGTCCCATCATCTGCACCATCAGGGTTGTTGTGAAAGATCACCACGCCCTTCCTCCTCGCGACGACCCGTAGTACGTCCTCTCGGGCCTTCGCCTTCATTTCCTTGAGGAATTGCGACTTTTCCTGCGTGATCCGCTCGGGCGTGTCACCGATCCTCACCAGGACTCGTTTCACCACCCCGGATTCTCGGATGTTGTCGAGCACCAGGTCGAGCAGCGTCTTGCCGGAGAAGCTCTCAGTGACTGCAGGTTTGGCGACGAAGTCTGTCCTCGGATTGGAGATGTTCCAAGTCGGGGTCATCCGGACCCCGAATCCGGCTGCTGGCACCAGAGCGATGGTTGACCTCGGCGACAGACGACGAGATCTGACCCGATGCAGACCAGCCAAAGCTGATGCAGTCGCACCGGCCACAGTCTATAAAAGGCTGGGCCGAAATGACCATACACTAGGTCTGATTGTCACCTTCTTCAGGCAATTGACATATAACTCACGATGGGGTTGGCACAACATGACTGATCGAGGTGGAACGGTTTCCTTTCTGCCTGGCGGGTTGTCTGACTTGGCTAAGAGAAGAAGCGCGAGAAGCAGGAGAGAGTCGAGCTACGACAGAACTGGCGGGAACGACGATTGGTGCGCGGTTGAATCGGGCCAGACGCTCAAGATGGCAGAGATCGACGGCCCCGGATGCATAAGGCACATCTGGATCACGGGAGGAGGAAATGAGCCGTACTTCCTGAAGAAGACAGTTCTCAGGATGTACTGGGACGGAGAAACCGACCCCAGCGTGGAGGTTCCACTCGGCGACTTCTTCGGTGCTATGCACGGACTAGCCCACAGCTACGTCTCTCTTCCCTTGAGCGTAGTAGGGCGCGGAATGAGGATGGGGCTGAACACTTACTTCCCTATGCCCTTCGACAAGAGGGCCAAGGTCGAGCTGGTGAACGAGTGCGAGAAGTCCCCACTCACGATCTACTACCACGTTGACTACGAACTGTACGACGATCACCTTTCTCCGGATCTGCTGCGGTTTCATGCGGGCTGGCACAGAGAGACATGCAAGGCCACGAGCGATCGAGTGAACCTCACGGGCGACGAGAACTACGTGGTGCTCGACGCAAGGGGGAGAGGGCACTACGTCGGGTGCATGCTGGGAGTCAAATCGCTCCAGCCAGACTGGTGGGGTGAAGGCGATGACATGATATTCGTGGACGGCGAGAAATGGCCCCCTTCGCTCCATGGGACGGACACAGAGGACTACTTCCTGTCCGCCTACGGGTTCCCTGTGAGATTTGAAGGTCCATACCACGGTGTCCTCCAGACCGGTGATACGTACGACTGGACCGGGAGATGGATCGTGTACAGGTTTCACATCGAGGATCCGGTCGTCTTCAGGAGGTCAATAAGGGTCACCATCGAGCACGGACACGCCAACGATAGAGGAGATGACTGGACAAGCGTGGCCTACTGGTACCAGGACGAACCTCACAGGGAATCCGAGAAGTTGCCGAAGCCAGCAGATCGATTGCCGCTGCCGTAGTCTAGAACGGGCGTAGTTAACAGAAGCTGAACGCGAACTGACTTCTGAACAGCCATGCTGGCCTGACTACTTGCTGCCAGCCCTAGCCTTCTCCAGTTGCTCGGTCACCTTGAGACGGCCGTCTATCCACTCGGCGACCTTGTCCTCAGTCATCTTCTCGACATCTTCTTGCTCCTTCAACTTCTCGGCAACCGTCTCGAGTAGCTTCTCCGGGCTGACTGGCTTCATCAGATAGGCATCAGCACCGAAGTTGATCGAGTCAACAGCGTTGTCCAAGGACGCATAGCCGGTAACCATGATCTTCATCATCGAAGGGGTGATCTTACCGAGGTCAATCAGCAACTCGGTTCCTTCCACGTCCGGGAGCTTGATGTCGAGTATGGCCAAGTTGTAGGTCTTTGCCTTACTCTTGCTGATGGTCTCCTTCCCGGTCTCGGCAGTGTCCACGTCATAGCCCTTTGACTGGAGAATGCCCACCAGACCCCTGAGAATGGCCTTGTCGTCATCGACGACCAGGACGCTTTTCCCTCCCAGCTCTGTTCGCCTCTTTTCGTGTTATGAAGGTCGAGTGGGGTATTAACAGTTGCGGTCACTCCGACCCGGAACGAGCCGCGATCGCTTGGCCGCTCCGCTGGAAGTGCACGTTGTTTCTGGAACCTGTCACCTGTGAGGGCTGGAGCTTTCCTTCCTTTCTGCAAGCCTGAGTTCTGCGCGATCGCCCTCGATCGCGTGCGGGAGTTTCACGGTCACCGTGGTTCCTCTGCCTACCTTGCTCTCAAACACGATTGTGCCACCGTGGCTCTCCACCATCCTCTTGCCTATTGCCAGTCCGAGACCCATTCCCTTCGCCTTTGTTGTGAACAGGGGGGCGCCCAGCTTGTCGATATTCTCCCTAGGTATGCCGAGTCCTGTGTCCTTGAACCCGACGAACGTGGCGTCCTTCGTTTGAGTTGCGCTCACCGTCAGCTTTCCTCCCTTTGGCATCGCTTGCAGGGCATTCACGATCAGGCTGGTGAAGACCCGTCTGATCATTGAAGGGTCTGCCACCATCCGCTGTGTCTCGTCAACATCCACGACGACACGTACGTTCTTCGGGACATCGATTGTTGACAATATTGTGTTGACCAAGCCAAGCAGGTCGACCTCGGAGAGCCTGGGCTTGAGAGACCTCGCGTAGTCCTGAAGGTCACTCACAATCTTGTCCATGTACTCGATTTGGTCGCCTATTGTCACTGCAGCGCCCGAGATGGTCTGCAACTGATCGGCTTGTATGCCCAGCGGCAAGCCCTTCACCACCTCCTTGATCTGATACAGGGCGTAGGTGATGCTCTGCAGGGGGTTGCGGAGGTCATGACCAACCATGAGGGCGGTCTTGCCGACTGCGATCATCCTCTCCGCCTCCTGCAGCTCCTTGGTGCGTCCCTCCACCATTCTCTCAAGATGCCGTGAGTATTCCCTTAGCTCCTCCTCCGCGCGCTTGCGTTGCTCTTCCCTCCCAGCCGTTTCAACAGCGAAGGATATGTCATCAATGGCCTCTGAGAGCAGCCTGAGCTCTTCGCCGTCAAAGAAACCCCTCTCGCCCGAATAGAGGCTGAGAACCCCTATGGCCTTCCCCTCTTCTGCAAAAGCGAACGAAGCGCATGATCTGTATCCTCGGGCGTTGGCCTTCATCCTCCAAGGAGCCATGTGCTGATCCCGTTCAATGTCGTTGCAGACGGAACACCGTCCACTGCGGATGGCCTCACTTACAGGGCTTTGCCCTTCCGGCACATCATCAGTGGAGAACTCGGTGCCATCGAGGAAACCATCCTCGAAACCGCACCTGGCCACTGGCTTCACCAAATGTGCGTCCGGATCGACGAGCCCAACCCACGCCATGCGAAACTCGCCTTCCTCCACGGCCATCCTGCAGACCTCGTCATAGAGAGCCTGAGGCGCAGGCGTGCGCGCGATGGCTCGGTTGATCCTACTCAACATGGCATGGGTGCGGTTCAGCCGGGCGACCTTCTCTTCGGCCAGCTCATGCTCAGTCGAGCCAACTGCCACGCCCCGCGAGACCTTCCTCCGCGTGGCTCTATCATGAACTCCACGAGCCAAACTTGTGAATTGGGAACAACGTGATGGCTTTAAGCGTTCTTGAGATCAGCAGGGCAAAATGCAAGATCGCAGGTGGGGAAACGTTAGAGTGCGCCTCGATTTCCAATGCATGTGACTGAGCGGAGACACTAGCTCGTCGATCAGCTGTCTGAGCAATGATGGCCGCCCAGCAGACGTGCATTGAATGGACTGCGGGACTTCCGGTCGCAACGCCGCCTCTGTCCTGATGGAGACACGGCCATTACCGCGAGAGGCCCGATCTGCCCTGACCGCGCTGCCCGTTGAATCCGTTGTGTTCCGCAAAGGCATATTACGAAATCAACGGATCGGATGCCTGATGGATTCCAATCGACCTTTGACCTTTGGGCTTGCGGGTGCGGGCGTTGGAGGTAGCTTCGTCGCGAAAGCCCTGAAGATGTTGGAGGGGGAAGGACTGGCCTCACTTACAGTCGTATGCGACTCAATAGAACAGAAGGCGAAGGAGTACGCAAGCACGTACGGTGTCAAGAGCTACGCGACCGACTTTGGCGAGATGGTCCGAACACGTCGGTTGGACGCGGTCGCGATCTCGACCCCCCACTACATGCACTTCCCCATGGCCCTAGAAGCGATCGAGGCCGGCACCAGCGTGCTTCTGGACAAACCGATGACCGTGAGCACCAAGGAAGCGGATGAGTTGATCAGGAGAGCAGGCGAGAGGGGAATCGCTCTCGGCGTCATGCTGCAGAACCGAATGTCAGATGATTCTCAGCGTGTCAGGCGAATCGTCGATGAAGGCGGGCTGGGCAAGATGGTTCTAGGCGAGGCGACGGTGAAATGGTTCAGAGACCTTGACTACTACGCCAAGAGTCCTTGGAGAGGAAAGAAAGCTTCGGAGGGTGGTGGAGTCCTGATCAATCAGGCGATACACACTCTTGACCTGCTGCTCTGGTTCATGGGGCCCGTGAAGCACGTGGAGGCGGAGGTAGACACGCTGCATCACGACATAGAGGTGGAAGACGTTGCAGTTGCCTCCCTGCGGTTCGCATCCCGCGCTCTCGGGATCATTCAGGCCAGCACAGCCACGTACCCCGGATTCCCTTCCAGACTTGAGCTGCACGGGACCGAGGGCTGTGCACTGTTCGAAACGGACAGGCTCACGAAACTCATCGCCAAGGGCAGAGAAGAAGAGATCACCCCGACCACAAGGGCATCGACTGGATCTTGGTCAAAGCCTGAGGCGGTCCTGCCCACAAACCACTATCGGGTGCTCAAGGACTTCGTCTCGGCAATCAGGGAAGGCAGGAGACCGAAGATCGACGGGCAGGAGGGGAGGAGGTCGATCGAACTCATCGAGGCCATCTATGAATCCAGCAGCTCTGGGCGCCAAGTGACCATTCCTATCAGAGACTAGGCGCGGCGGGCTCGGTTCTCACAATGGCAGTGCTGACAGGATCGGATTAGTCCCCCAGGATATTCTTCAGCTGAACAATGTCCTCGGACACCGCTTTCCTCAACTCACCTAGCGTCATCTCCTCCATGCCCGCGAATTCCTCTTCGATGGAGTAGGCCCCCCGATACCCCGCGTCTCTCAGGTCTCTGACGAATCCAGCCAGATCCAAATCGCCGTTCCACAACCTTGCTACCGTACACTCCCCCGGTTTCCTCCTCTCGTCCTTGTTTGCGGAGACCTCGTTCTTGAGGTGGGTGTGCACGGCCAGCTTCGAAGCCCTCCTTAGGATGCCTTCTACTTCACTTGCCGTGTACCCAAACCAGTAGTAGTTCCCGGAATCCAGATTGAGCCTCAGGGCATCTGACCCGACAGCCTTCAGTATCGCTGTCTCTTCGTCGAAATCGTTCGAGTACCTTCCGTGGTTCTCTAGCGCCAGAACCTTACCTGCTTCCTCTGCGTACTCTGCAACCTCCCTCAACCCCTTGATGGCGAGCTCGCGACAGTCTTGCTTCGACATCGCTTCCTTCGGCTCTCCCACAAAGACCCTGACCAACTCCACCCCCAGCTCTGTCGCAGTATCTACGACGATCTTTGTCTTCCTGACTTCCTCTGAGAACTCGCTTTCGGCGGGCTTCAGAAAATCATTGGCCGCGTTCACGCTCGCGATCGTGAGCCCCTCTAGATCCATGTCTTGCAGCAGTGAGACCAAGGGCTTGATCTCTTCAGGCGCAGATCCTTGGAATATGTCTCTGTAGAAGATGGGGTGGGGCAATTCGAAAGCGTCGAACCCCAGTTCGGCGAAGGCCTGAACGGCTTCCCGCAGTGGAAGCCCCGAGAACAAGAGGCCATTCGTGGCTATCACGGTGAACAGGGACACTTCGCAGTAGTTATGATTTTCAGCGGTCCTGCGCGGCGCGAGCGGAACTCCTAGGACCCCCGATCAGGTGTTGAGGCAATTCGTCACTGGAATGCGGATACGTTGTTGAGCCCGAAACCGTGCGTCACAAGGAAGGCGTCGCTGGTATGTTGTTTTGCCAATCACTTCCAGCGCCACACCCTTCTTCCGTAGAAGACTTCGGGCAGTATGAGGAGACCAAGAAGTGAGATGGGCGATATGAGGATCCAGTCCGTGAGACTCATTGGTGCGGTGCCAAGGAGCATCGTGTAAGGAAGCAGACCGGTCAGCAAAGCGCAAACAACAACCGATGCGAACAGGAACTTGTTTGTCAAGAAACCTACCTTGAACGCGTTGTGCTTCTCTGATCTGCAGTTGAAGACCGTCACGAGCTCCTGGAGCACACACTGGACAAGTGCCAGCGTCCTGGCCTCGTCCAACGGCTCCTTCATGATGTAGTAAGCGACGTAGAAGACCCCGGCGGTTCCCAAGAACTGCGTAACAACGGATGCGAGGGTGGAAGCGAAACGCCCGAAGAGAATGCTTTCATTGGGATCTCTCGGTGGTCTCTCCATGAGATCGTTTTCGGGAGGATCCATGGACAAAGCTATGGCAGGTGGCCCGTCTGTCACGAAGTTGAGCCATAGAAGCTGCCCTGCCGTCAGCGGTAGCTCCAAGCCAAGCAGGGCAAATGAACCCATCACGGCGAGTTCAGCGATGTTGCATCTCAACAAGTAGAATGCGAACTTCCGTATGTTGTCGTAGATTCCTCTGCCTCCCTCGACTGCATTCACTATGGTCGCAAAGTTGTCATCTGCCAAGACCAAGTCCGCGGCCTCTCTTGTCACATCCGTCCCGGTGATACCCATAGCAACTCCGATGTCGGCCTGCTTGAGGGCGGGAGCGTCGTTCACGCCGTCCCCGGTCATCGCCACGATGTTGCCTTTCTTCTTCAGCCCCTTGACTATACGGAGCTTGTGTTCAGCTGTGACCCTGGCGTAGACGGATACGTGGTCGACCACCTTCTCGAACTCCTCGTCAGTTGTGGCATCCAGTTGGGGCCCTGTGAGAACCTCTCCTCCCTTCATCAGATCGAGTTCCCTTGCCACAGCCACTGCTGTCAGCATGTGGTCTCCAGTTATCATTACTACCTTTATGCCGGCCTTCTCACACTTTCTGATTGCTTCCCTGGCCTCTTCCCTCGGTGGGTCAATCATACCTATGAGACCGACAAAGGTCAGGCCTTTCTCAAGGTGTTCCTTGTCGTCCCTCACACTCGCTCCATCGGGTAACTCCTTGAATGCCACACCCAAAACCCGCAATGCCTCCTCTGCCATCTCCTCGTTTGCTTCGAGGATCTCCCCCTTTCTTTCCTGGTCCAACTCATGCACCTTCCCCCCGACCGTCTCATGAGTGCATAACTCAAGGATGACCTCCGGTGCTCCCTTTGCATATACGAAGGCCTTCTTCTCGGGTGACCCGTGGACGGTCGTCATCAGTTTCCTCTCGGAAGTGAACGGAATCTCGTGGAGTCGGGGGTGTTTCTCCACCAAGCTCTCCTTGACTAGGCCTGCCTTCGCGGCAGCTACGACAAGTGCACCCTCAGTCGTGTCGCCAATCACACTTGTCCCATCACACTGAGCGTTTGTGCACAATGTTGCGGCCCTCAAGAGAAGGCCCAAGTCGTTGTCCTCATTTGGATCCACGAGTTTCCCGTCAGCGAGGAAGCTGCCCCTGAATTCATATCCAACTCCTGTTATCTCCACGAACCTTTTCCCAGCATAGACCCTGCGCGCAGTCATCTCTCCCTTGGTGAGCGTGCCTGTCTTGTCCGAACAGATCACAGTCACTGCACCCAAGGTCTCTGCAGAGCTGAGTCTCCTCGTGATGGCATTTCGCTTGGCCAACTCCCTGACTCCGAGTGCCAGTGAGATGGTCACGACAGCAGGCAAACCCTCAGGAACCGCGGCGACGGCCAGAGCTACTGCCGTCATGAACAGTCCCAACAAGCCCTCCAAGTGCAACCCTTCCCGGATCAACTCAAGGGCGAAGGCGACTACGACTATTGCCAGAATCACTTTGCCCAACTTCGCTGAGAAAGCGTCAAGCTTTCGCTCCAAGGGTGTTTCCTCCTCTTGGACTGCTTGCACCATCTCCGCGATCCTCCCGAATTCTGTGCCCATTCCTGTTACTGAGACTACGGCCCTTGCCCTGCCGTAGGTCACGTGAGTTCCTGAGAACACTGTGTTCTTTCTCTCAGCTATCGGAGCCTTCTCATCGAGCGTTTCGGTTGTCTTGTCGACAGAAGTGGACTCACCTGTCAGGACCGCTTCCTCCGTTCTGAGCTCGATCACGTCCATCAGGCGCGCATCTGCTGGAACCCGGTCACCCGCCTCAAGGAGAATCACGTCTCCCGGAACGACCTCCCTTGCAGGAACGATAACTTCTCGTCTGCCTCTTAGGACCCGGGCCCGGGGGGCTGAGAGTTTTTTCATCGCATCTATTGCCTTCTCAGAGCGATACTCTTGGATGAACCCCACCGTCGCATTGAGCGCGAGTATCGCAACGATGGCGATGGCATCCAGATACTCCTCAGCGGAGCCACCCGAGACGGAACTCTTGTACCAGCCTATCCCCACCGAAATCACAAGAGCTACTAGGAGCATTATCACGAACAAGTCCTTGAATTGGTTTAGGAACATCTGAAGAGGAGTAGTTCCTTTTCTCTCGACCAGCTCATTGTATCCGTACTTCTTCAACCTCTCCTGAGCTTCTCCAGTGGTAAGGCCTTCCTGACTTGTGCCCAAGTCCTGCAACAACTCTTCGACCCCAACAGCGTGCGAAGGCTTCAAGGTACGACTCACACTCCAGTTTGGGTCTCCTTTAAGAGTTGCTCTCGCGACGTTCCGCAGGACCTGAGAACGCAGCAACCCTCACGGCAGAACACTCGGTGATGTTGCTGGTGAGGTCTGACTACGCGTGCCCCTCGTAGCCGTTAAGGTGGGTCACGTCCTTGAGTCGCTTCTTGGGAACATGAAGGACACCTTTCTCATCTTTCCAGTATCTGATTGAACCCTGTGCTTCTTCCAGGATTGGTTGCTCGTTTGGGTAGCCTAGGGCAACGACCGAGTCTATCTCGTAGTTGGCAGGAATGGACAGGATCATCCTGACCTTTTCTCTGTCCGCAGAGCCCAACCAGCAGGAGCCTATCCCCTCTTCATAGGCAACGAGGAGCATGTTCTCAATCGCAGCTGCGGCATCATGTGTGCCTCCCGTTTCCCTTACCTTTCTGTTCAGGAGGACAACGACGTACGCGGTAGGTCTCTCACCCTCAGCCGGATCCCCAGAAGGAGCTATGTAGGTGGCCCACTTCAAGCATGGCAACATTCGGTCCACCTTGATAGGATCGGTGACAACTACATACTCGCAGGGCTGGAGATTTGCTCCGGAAGGGGCGAGCCTAGCTGCGTTGACCATTTTCTCCAAGACCTCGGTCGGAATCCTGTCCTGCTTGAACCGCCTGATTGTCCTTCTGTTTACAGCGGCCTCGTAGACATCCATCAGCAGGCACTAGCTGAGGTCCCTCAAATAACGTTTTCGGGAGAATACGTCCGCTTGCGTCCGTTCGGTGAGATCACGCCGGTTCGTTGGAGTGCTTCTTGACCTTCAGCAACGCATCTACTATGTCGTCCATGTCTCTCCTCGTGCCAAGTAAGACGCTCTGATGGAACCACATTCCCTCTTCCTTGCACGCGCGCTCTGTGACCGGAAGCTTAGTCGTGCTGTAGTCGAGATTCACATAGGGGAGACTGTAGTTCCTTATCGCAGGCAACTCGTGAAGGGGAATGGTGTAACCTGGTGCCAGAGGTATGCCCTCCTTGTTCACGGTTTTGACGAACTTCTCCTTCGGCACTCCGCCGAACGCGTTCTGATCGTATCTCATGATGAACAGGTGATGGGCGTGTCTTGTCGTCTGCGGGTAGGCTTCCAGAGGAGCTATGCCCTCCACCTCCTTGAGCCTCTTGGCCAGATACGCTGCGTTCTTGTCCCTTATCTTCATCTGTCCTTCTACCTTGGCTAGTTGCTTCAGGAGAATCGCTGCCTGAAACTCCGTCATCCTGAAGTTGCTGCCCAAGATGAAGTGCTCGTACCACTGCCTGTCCTTCCTCCTGCCGCAGTTCATGATGGACCAAGCATCCTCTCCGATCTCCTCGTTGTTGGTCGACATTGCCCCACCCTCTCCAGCCGTCAGGTTCTTGCTGGACTGGAACGACCATATGGCTATGTCCCCATCACCGCCGATGCGCTTGCCGTTCCATTCTGCCCCATGAGCCTGTGCCGCGTCCTCAACCACGCGAAGGTCACGATCCCTAGCTATCTTCAAGATCCTGTCCAGGTCAGCTGGGCCACCGCCTATGTAAACTGGAATTATCGCCTTGGTTTTTGGCGTGATGACGGCTTCTACAGAGTCCGGGTCCATCATGTAGGTCTCCGGCTCGATGTCTGCGAACACCGGCACCGCCCCGATCGAGAGAACGGAGCTGGCAGTTGCGACGAACGTGTATGAAGGCACTATTACCTCATCTGCAGGCTTTACCCCGACTGCCCTGAGGGCTATCTCGATGGCCGCCGTGCCATTCGTGCATGTAACGACCCTCCTCACGCCAAGCCACTTGGCGTACGCTTGCGAGAACTCGGCGTTCTTCTCCCCGCCTATGCCCCATTTCCCGCTCCTGAGCACCTCAATCAACGCCTTCTCCTCAGCTTTGCCGAAGATCGGCCAAGACGGAAACGGCTTCTTTCTCACTGGTTTGCCTCCATTGATGGCAAGTTCAGTCAACTGATGCACCGGCAAGGGAGCCGCACCAGCAGATATAACGATTGGGCAAAATGATCGGTTTTGCAGCGGGAAAAGAACCGCTCGTCTCCATCGATGGCAGTGAGAGACTCGGTCCTTGATTTGGCAGCGCTCTGCCCGGGAGTAGCAGCAATGCCCCTTCTAGAAGCCCTGAGAGAAAACCAGAGCTTCCTGACACCCGACGCCGCCAACAACGCTGAGAGGGGATCCACGGTCAGTGTCTTTCTGCTGCGAGTTCCGCGTTGGCCGCTTGTATCTCTCTTTGTACCCTCGGATCATCACTCCTGATCGTGCGCGATTTCCCCGGACTCGCGGAGTGGAACTCCCTCTCGGCCACCGCTTTCAGGAATCTGTCCTTGAAGTCCGGGAAGTACGAACCATAGATGTGATACGAGTCGGTAACATCGACGTACTGACCGACTGACACTTTCGTCCGCATCTTGTCCGAGAGAGATTGTGCCAGTCTGGCCTGCAAGTCAGTCAGTGCGAACATGTTCATGAAGGCCGCCTTGTATGCATCTCTTGACCTCCAGTGCGCATTGACATTGAGCCTTAGCTCTCCACTCGCGTCCTTCAGGCAGCGGAGCCATAAGCGCTGAAGGCATGGCGGATCGTCTGTCTTTGGGTCCAGACCGACGTTCCACGTTATGGCTTGCGCTCGTCTCGTGTAGGGGACTCTGGCCAACCTGTCAATCGCCAGTGCGACCTGATCCACTTTCTTGTCTTGCCAATCGTAGGCGAACAGCCTCTGATGATACGTGTAGGTCCACTTACCTTCCTCAGGGGCAATCCAGTGATCGTGGACACCATCGACTACCTCCCGCCTGTACTTCTCCACATCCTTGAAGCTGCACGGCAGGGCCAGATGCAGCCTGGGCTCGGACATTGGCTCTTCAACAACCATGACCATCGTGCAGTCCACGCTGGGCTCATCCTGCTCCCTGTCGTATTCAGTGGGCACCCGCATGCCGTTCTCCCACAACATCAAGAGCGATTTCTCCCAGACCTCGGGCAAGTTTTTTCCCTGAACCATCAACACTGGCGCTACCATCGGGGTAACCTGCGAGGCTCAGGTTCAGATAAAAGCCTTCGAGCCCCAACAGGGCTCAGCGTAGCCTGCGGTCGTGGCACACGGGAGCTACTTCAGCTGCTTTTCCATCATCCAGTAGTGCCTTGTCCTCTTGACGCCGGGAACTTGAGAGTAGAAGAAGAGATGCTCGGTCCACGGGATCACCGCTATCCGCTGTCCCTCTTCTCTCATGGACACCAGTGAGTTGAACAGCAATACTGAACCAAGTCCGCGCTTTCTCGAGTTCGGATCAACTCCTATCGGGCCAAACCAGTGCGGCTCCAATGCACCATACACCGAGAATCCGAGGGTCTTGCCCGCTTGTTCTCCGATCCAGAGCTTGGGAGGGTCGAACTTGAACGCCTCTGAGACTTCAAAGCCCCAGAACGGAGAGAACACCTCTGTCGCCCACTTCGTGAACCTTTCTCTCTCACTGAGCTTGGCCTTCCGGACTGTCGCATCCTCCAGTCTGACTTCGGCGACGATCTCTGGAACATAGAAGTCGAGCAGATCAATCTCGTAGTCGACTGCCTCCCCGGCCTTTTGGAATCCCCTGGACAGCAGGAACCCCACGGCCTCTTGGTACATCAGATCAACACCGGAGAACAGTGTCCACCCGGCGAAATCCGCGATGCGTATTCTCTTCGTCCCGTTGGACCTGAACCTGTCCTCGAGTTCGCTCAACATGCGGGAGGCTATCGCCCTTCTTCGATATCCTTCTGACACGAAGAACAACTTGATCCATCCAACCTCTTTCTGCACTTCGACCGATTCCTCAGGCGACCTGGTCCTCCGGACGCCGACCATACACCCGACTATCTCATTCCCCTCCAGCGCCACCGCAGTGAGTTCAGGCGAGAAGTTCGGATCGCCGAACGTTATCCTCTCGAGAGAGGCGTCAGTGACTGTGTCCCTGTTCATGCAATGGTTTGCCAGCGCGCGAACCTCGTTGAGGTCGTTCCTCTTGAGTTCCCTCAACTCGACCATGCCCTCAAGTGGCTGGTCTGGGTTCTTATCCCCTTAGTGGTGCCTTCTTCGGTGTTCTTCCCGAACCCACCGGGCAATGGCTTTTCTACTCAGGAAGGGGAAGTTCGTCATGAAGTCTCACGAGGAAGAGTACGATGCGGCCAGACAGACGAACCTGAGGTACTCCGTCGTAAAGGAGGAGACGAAAGAGGGCTTCGTGTTCAGGTGGTTCAGGATAGAGAGGGAGGAAGACGAGCCCATCCCCGGGCTTCTTGTCTATCACCCCCCGAAGCCGACGGGCAAGTTGTTGCTGTTCGTCCACGGTCTCGGAGGATGTAAGGAGGACATCGTGTGGTTCAGGGAGGTCGCTGAGGCCTCGGGGTTCTCGATGCTCGCAATAGATGCAAGGAAGCACGGGGAGAGGAAGTCTGAAGTCAGCAACGTCGATGCGACCGGTCTCCTAGAGGGGTTGAGCATGAGCGTCGTGGACAACCGCCTGGCCGTAGACGTGGCCCTTCGCAATGGCTGGACCAGCGAAGGCAAAGTGATCCTGGTGGGCACGAGCATGGGTGGAGTGCTCGGCTCGATAATCGCAGGCGTGGATCGAAGGATTGGGGGCGCAGCGCTGTACGTTCCCGGAGGTGACCTGCCTGACATCTTAGCCAAGAGCAAGGAACCGACGGTCGTCCAAGTCAGGGGGAACATACCCAAGTTCCTCTTCAGGATGCTGGGAAGCCAACTGGCCAACATAGAACCCCTGAACTACATTGACAAGATCTCGCCAAGGCCTTTGCTCGTTCAGCTCGGCGAGCACGACGATATTGTGCCATTCGAAGACGGCATGAAGCTCTTCGAGCGAGCCAAGGAGCCGAAGGACCTAGTAGTTCACGACTCGGGGCACGACTTGCCGCACGACCGAGCTGTCTCGGAAACCGTCGCTTGGATGAAGAAACGCCTTCCCTCGCTGGCAAAACCTGACTGAGATCCCAACACCACACCGCTCCGGCAGGAGATCCAAGGCTAGGTTCCCACGCCAAGACGACACGAACCCCCGCCTCAATCTTATAATGAAAGGTTCGCATCTTTACCTGAAATGGTGAGGCTGGGCATAGTGGGGAAGACCAATGTCGGCAAGACCACTTTCTTCAACGCAGCCACGCTGATGAGTGCCGAGGTGTCGAGCTACCCCTTCACCACCAAGTTCCCGAACGAGGGAGTCTGCTATTCGCAGACCAGATGCGTATGCAGGGAATTCAACGTGAAGGACAGCCCAAAGAACTCCGCATGCATTGAAGGTTGGAGGTTCCTCCCTGTGGAGATAGTGGACGTGCCCGGCTTGATTGAGGGAGCGTGGAGGGGCAAAGGGTTGGGCAATCAATTCCTCCAAGTCGCCATGGCGTCGGATGCGATCCTGCACGTGGTAGATGCGTCCGGTAGTGTGGATAAGGACGGCGAGATATGCAAACCAGGGGAGGGGGATCCAGTCAAGGACTCGGAGGATGTGGAGAACGAACTGGTCATGTGGTTCGTCAAAGTCCTCAAGGAGAACGCGCACAAGGTGATCAGGATGACAGAGACGAGGATGTTGGACACCGCTGCCTCCGTTGCCGCGATCCTGAGCGGTCTGAAGGTCAACACGGGCCAAGCGCAACAGGCCCTCGTCGACTCCGACCTAGCTGACAAGGAGTTCAAGGCCTGGAACGACGATGACATGGTGAGATACGCAGCGTACCTGAGGGCTCACTCGAAACCAACCATTGTCGTCGCCAACAAAATGGACATCGACACAGCCGAATCCAACTATGACAGACTGGTCCAGAGGTTCGGCAGCAGGTTTGTGATTCCGTGTGCGGCCGAAGCGGAACTGGCGCTGAGGCGAGCCGAGAAGGCCGGGTTGGTGGAATACGTCCCAGGACAGGAGAAGTTCGAGGTCATCAAACCTGAGAAACTGTCAGACAAGCAGAGGTGGGCGCTCTCCTATGTATCGGAGCGTGTTCTGGATAGATGGCTGAGGACGGGCGTGCAGTTCGCCGTCGACTTCGCTGTGTTTAAGCTTCTCTCGATGAACACGGTGTACCCTATCGAGGACGAGAGAAGGCTATCGGACAGTCACGGCAACATCCTTCCCGATGCATACCTCATGCCTCCTGGCTCCACGACTCTGGATCTGGCGACGAGGATACACACTGATCTCGCGGACAGCTTCGTGTACGCGATAGACGTGAGGAGCGGGTTGAGACTCCCGAAGGAGTACAAGCTCAGGGACAACGATGTGATCAAGATAGTGGCAGCCAAGAGGAAATGAGAATCGCCAAGCTATTCTGTCCAGTTAGACACAATCCTGACAGGTGAAACCGCCCCCCGCATGGGCCACACGACCCGAGAACTACAAAGGCTTATTATTCCTGAACGACAGGTGTTTCAAAATCAGAGAATGAAAGTCGGTGCCTCGAAGATCAGCATTACTCCTGATTCCGAAGTCTACCTATCTGGCTTCCCTCGTGGCAGAAGGAGCAAAGGAGTTCACGATGACCTCTGGGTGAGGTGTCTCTCTCTGCATGATGGAAGAAACCTCCTGTCCATAGTGACTGCGGATCTGTGGGCAGTGCTCCGTGAAGACATAGACGAGATAGGAAAGGAGCTGAAGCTCGGGAGCAATGAGCACCTGCTGTTGTGCTCCACTCACGTCAACTCGTCACCTGACATGCTTGGCATGTTTGGCCCGGACAGCAGGACTAGTGGAACGAATGAAGCCTACGTAAAGAAGTTCCGGTCTGCTGTTGCGCATTGCGTCAATGAGTCCCGCCTCCTGATGAAAGACGTGACGACAAGGATCGCAGCCGGAAAACCCGACTTGAAGATCGAGAATTTCAGGAATCCTGGCTTGGTCAACGGAACTGGGTTGACGGTCTACTTCGTCGAAAAGAGCGGAAAGAACGTCCACTCTCTGACAAGTTCCAGCGGTCCTGCTGTGCTGTCGAGTGAGGAGAACGCTCTCATTTCGTGCGATTGGCTTCACTCGTTCTACAGCAGGACGGAACAACAGATGGGCGGAATTCCTCTATTCACGCAGGGCCCATTAGGTGGCATAATGTGTCCCGTCGTCACCTCGAGGACCTTTGACGAGGCCGACAAAATGGGCAACACTATGGCTGATTACGTCGTTGGCAGCTACCGGAAGTCCGTCGAGGTCAACGCGAGCGAAGTTGCGGTCGTTGAGAAGACCCTCGAGGTTCCGGTGGAGAACAGGTTGATGATGGCCCTGTCCGCAATGGGGACTTTCAGGGGGCAGATCCACAACAGAAGGCGGACGAAGGTTGCAGTCGTCAAGATTGGACCCTTGACTATCGCTGCGCTGCCGGGTTCGGCGTTCCCGGAGGTTGGGTACGAGGTGAAGGCGATGATGAAATCGCAACACAGAGCCGTAGTGTCGTTCGCCAATGACTACGTGGGCTTCATAATCCCGTCATCTAAGTTCGACCCAACCATGTACGAAGAAAGGATATCACTGGGCCGCGATGTGGCGAACGTCCTCGTAGCTGAGATAGGGCTACACCTCGGCGGAAAGTGAGCCCCAAGTACTCTGCTTGCTGTTGGGGCAGGCTCACTGAGTCTCAGTCGACGGCAAGCCATGCGCGAGGATGGTCTGTTTCAGCCATGCGAGTGAGATCCCAATGACTTCGGATTGATGATTGGAGAACACGTGGTCCGCTCCTCCTATCATGTAGAGGGACTTCGCCCCTCCAGTGGAGTCGAAAAGCAGTCTTGCTTGAGAAGGCGGGACCATCTCGTCCTTCTCGCCGGCCACTGCCAAGACAGGCACTGCGATGTTTGGGGTGACCCGGATCGGGTTGTACTTCATTATGTCCTGCATGAAACTGTCGAGGTTCCCTCCAAGCGATTTCCCCACCGTGTTTTTGGCTCTCTCTTCAGCGAAGCCGGATGCAAAGTCCACTGGCGCTGACCATGACACGAACGCATCGACCAGGCCTTCGGCGGCAATGTGACATCCGACGAGACCACCCATGCTCAGACCTACTGCTCCCAACTTCAGGCTCGCGAACCTTTCGCGGCAGTACTCCACTATTGCCTTTGCGTCCGATATCCACTCAGAGGGGAGCATCTGTGCCAACGTTCCTTCGCTCTCGCTGCTATTTGTGTCGGTTTTCGAGAACCTGAAGTCGAATCTGACGCAGGCTAGTCCCATCTCGGTAGCCCTCATCGACGCATTCACGAACAGGTTCTTTGTCTCGTCCTTCCACCCTCCGAACCCGTGGAACAACACAAGACATGCTTCTGGACCTTTGTCTGGAACCGCAACTCTGCCGACGAGTTTCATCCCCTTGTTGGTTATACTGACAGTCTCCTCCAGCATTTCTAGTGATTGAGCAGGATGGTGCAGGATTTAAGTGAGCGCTCTGATGTCATCATCGGGAACTGGCTTGAGCGCCTCTGAAGCTAGAGGACGTCCGAAGCCCCGAATGATCGGGGCTCTAGTGGCATTGTGCATCCTGCTCGTTGCCTTCGCCACACCTCTCTCGAAGGCGCCGCCTGTGGTCGACTATCCGGGCGCTCAATGGGCACCTGCGGATTCATCCAATTACACCGTGAGTGACAGGGAGGAGGACGGTCTAAGAATCAGGTGGATAGTCATACATGACATCGAGGGCACTGAAGCGTCGTGCATCAACTGGTTCCAAGACCCAGCCGCTGAGGCAAGCTCTCATTACGTGGTGGGGTATGACGGTACGGTCTACCAGATGGTGGCCGAGAAGGACATCGCCTGGCATGCGGGCAACTGGGATTACAACCAACACTCAATAGGAATAGAACATGCTGGCTTCGCTGACACCAACTACTTCACTGACGCCGAATACAGGGCCTCGGCCAAGCTTGTCGCGTTTCTCATGCGAAGGTACAACATGACTCTGGTCAGACCATCTGGAATCGCTCCGGTCAACCCGGGAGATGGAAGCGGAGTGATCGGTCATGACCAAGTGCCAGACCCTCGCGACCCTCAGCTCGGCGGGGGAGCAGGTCATCACTATGACCCGGGTAGGCACTGGAACTGGACATACTACATGTCGTTGGTCAACGAGTACTACGACGAAACCCAGGAATTCCCGCCAAAAACGGACCGAGGTTTGCTCGATCCTCTTTTGTCACTGCCCCCTATCTTGGTCGCAGCATTGATCTTCGTCCTCCTTATTCTCGTAGGGGTCATTGCGTTCAGCATCAGGGCGGTTCTGAGAGCGGGTCATCCTCTGGGCAAGGATACCACTTCGACTAGAAGTCAACTCGACCCAAGACTTAAAGCCGAATGCGCCTGCCGGTCGGCAGATTGGCCGCCGCAGACGGTAGTCCCGTGGAGTCAGACAGGCCTGTTTCGCTGAGTCCCGCTCCCGCAGATGGCGTGCTTCCTGACGACTTCTACTCAAGCACGAATCTTCCTACGTCTCTCTTCCTGGACAAAACTTGGATAGATGTTGAGGGTGTGATGATGGATAAGGCGATCGTTGTGTACACAGATAAGAAGAGAGCGGTCTGCAGGCCGATACTCGAGGTCAAGAAAGGAGACCTCGTTGTAGTAGGCGACGATGGAATCAGGATTCCGGCCGGTCCTAGGGCGGGCCGCAGCGGCGTCTTTCACTTCATGGGTGAACTCACGTCTCCCGAGAGGCCGGTTCCGTTCACCGCAAAGAAGGTGGCCGAACGCATGACAAAGGCAAAGAAGCAGGGCAAGAAGATCGTGGCGGTTGCTGGGCCTGCAGTAGTCCACAGCGGCGCAGTCGAACCCCTCGCCCGGATGATAAGGAACGGATACATCAACGTGCTTCTGGCGGGAAACGCGCTCGCCGTCCACGACATAGAATATGCCCTCTACGGCACAAGCTTGGGTATGAGCCTGAGCAGTGACAAGCACGAGCCGAGAGGAAACAGAAACCACATGAAGGCGATAAACGAGGTTATGAAGCACGGGTCGATCAAGGTGATGGTGGAGAAAGGGGTTCTCAAGTCAGGGATCATGTACGAGTGCATCAAGAACAGCGTTCCCTTTGCACTCGCGGGGAGCATCAGGGACGACGGTCCGATTCCGGAGGTGATCCGCGACGTTGTTCAGGCCCAGGCGGAGTATCGGAGGTTGCTGGAGGGTGCTGAGGTCGCGCTGATGCTGGCTACCGGTCTTCACTCAGTCGCGGTGGGCAACATGCTTCCGTCAAAAGTGGACGTCATTGTCGTGGACATCAACCCTGCCATCGTGACCAAGCTCATCGACAGAGGTACTGCTCAGACGTTCGGAATCGTCTCCAATGTGGGTGGTTTCCTCGATATGCTTGAGGCCAATCTCAGCGGAAGCGGAAGCACGACAGGTCCATGACCTAGTCGTTGTCTCGGATCCGGATCGATCGCTCAGGCACGACGCCTTTTTCTCATCAATCCTGACGACAGCAGTTCCTTCGTCAACCTCAGCCTGTTAAGGCAAAGCTTCTCATCACGGTCGCTACCTGGAACCTCCAGTATCAGAGGCCCACTGTAGGATATGACGTCGAGACCTCCTATGAGTGAATCCCAGTCAATGTTGCCCATGAAAGGCAGCAGGTGTTGATCTGACCGCCCGTCGTTGTCATGGATGTGGGTGGCTACAAGGCTGTCATTGACCTCTCGGGCAAACTGGCCGCACGCCAACCCATTGACATTCGCGTGGCCCGTGTCGAGGCACACTCCCAAGACGTCTGGATCGACACCGACTATCTCGAGCAGGTCGAGAGGCCTGGAACCGAATGTCCCTTCCAGCCGATTCTCGACCGCTACCCTTACGCCAACATCTGTCGCTATCTGGCCAATCTCCTTGAATGCTCTGAGGTTCTCGTCTCTCGCACGCGAGATCTGTTCTGTTGATGGTAGTTCGCAGCTCACACCGTCCCAAGCCGTGTGGAAGACCATGACCTTGACCCCCAGCATGTTGGCGTATTCCAGCCAATGTCCTGCCCGGTTGATTCCTTGGGACCTCACTGACTCGTCTTCTGACGCTAGCTGAGTGTCCAGTTCGCCGTACGGCGCATGCATCTGTGATGGCTCGATCTTGCAGGTTGAAGTCTCGTCCAACAGCTCACGTATTCTCGCGCGCATCATGTCGTCCTTTTCGAATCGACTGAAACACTCGTACGCATACTCCAGACACGCAATCCCGGCTTCATCCAGAGCCTGGACGGCCTTCTCCAGAGGAAGGGCTTCGAGCATCCAAGTGTCAACGCCCCACCTTCTGCCGCCAGAGGTCATTCCCCAGATCCTGCGCGCATCACCGCGGGCGCTCACGCTGCCCATACTTCTCCCAGTGTGTCAGTTGGTCGAGAGGCACTCTGTCCTTCGACGGGCTTTCGCCAGGGTAGCCAACTGACATCAGACAAAGAACCCGAAGCTCTTTGGGAATTCCCAAAACCCCCTTTATTGGCGTCTCAAGGTTCGTGCCGTACACCCCAGCCCAGCACGTGCCCAACCCCAGTGCGTGAGCTGCCAACATGAAGTTCTGAGCAGCAAGTGACGTGTCAATTGCGTGAGTCACCTGCGAATTGCTCGGATTGGCGACGAACACCAATGCAACTGGTGCCTTAGCGACGAACCTCGCATAGGGATGGACCCCGGCTAGCTTCCTCCTCGTCTCATCGCTTGTGACCACGACGAACTCCCAAGGTTGCCTGTTACCTGCGGAAGGTGCCCATCTAGCTGCGTCCAAGCAAGTCAGGAGCTTCTCTGGCTCGACTTCCTTGTCCTTGTACACCGTTACACTTCTTCTGGTCTTTATGGCCTCGATCGCATCCATCTTGTTTCTCGTCATAACCCCCCAGCGCCATCTAATGAGCTTTGGGTACCCGTCGAGTACCGGACGAACCGTCCTTTCAGCTGGTCACCCCCATGCAACTCACGAACGTGCCGATGGGAGGGTGCACTGCGATCCACTGTTGCGTCGAGTTCCTCGATAGTCCAACTTCTGAACCAACGCTGGTCAAGTGACATGACTAGTGCTCGCATTGATCCCGGAAGGAGCCTCCTTCAGTCCGTCGTTGTTCGGGAGAAGCCATAAATGGTGGTCGGACCCTGCGCTCGCTTGTGACTAACTGTTGAGCAAGAGACTGCTTCCTGACGCGGTGGAAGTCGGAGACCTGGTATTCACCAGTGGGATGACAGGCGAACCCGGCGACACGGAGACACAGATCAGGAACACCATCGGCAAACTGAAGGCTGCCCTTGAAGCACATGGATCTTCTCTCGAGAACGTAATCAAGGGTAACGTTTACCTGACGGACTTGAATGACAGGGAAAGATATCTGAATAGGGTGTGGAAGGAGACCTTTGGAGAAAAATCACCGGCTCGGACTTGCGTGCAGGCTGGTCTTGCGCCTGGCATAGCGGTGGAGATAGAGTTCATTGCTGTTGTCAAGAACAAGAGGGTCTGATGTCCTTGCTGATGAAGCATGGGTTTGCTGGAGGGAATTGAGTTGGCAGTATACAAGAACCTCGGCGTAAAGAAGGTGATAAACGCGGCAGGGACTCTCACTGCGATCGGCGGGTCGCTGATGGAGAAGGGGACCATCAAGGCCATGGACGAGGCCGCCAAGTCGTTCATCTACATGGATGATCTGGCGAGAAGTGCAGGCAGAGTAGTGGCTAGGATCACAAGGGCGGAGGCGGGACTCGTGACATCTGGGGGAGCTGCTTCCCTAGCACTAGCCACTGCTGCGTGCATGACAGGCACAGATCCTGACAGGATCTCACAGCTTCCGGACACAACGGGGCTGAAGTCAGAAGTGATCATACAGAAGGTCCAGAGAAACAAGTACGACCGCTGCATCAGGATATCCGGAGCGAAGCTCGTTGACACCGGTGATGAGTCGGGCACCACGCCTGAAGAGTTCGAGCGTGCCATCAATCCGAAGACGGCAGCCATAGTGCATTTCGTGTTGGACCCGCTAGAGGGGTCGCTGCCGCTTGAAGAAGTCATCGGGATAGCGCGGAGACATGGAGTCCCCGTGATAGTTGACGCCGCCGCGGAAATACCCCCGCCTGAGAACCTCAGGAAGTTCATATCGATGGGCGCTGACCTTGTGCTGGTCAGCGGCGGAAAGCAGTTGCGAGGGCCGAATGACTCTGGCATGTTGTTCGGCAGGAAGGACCTCATCGAGGCAGCCTACCTGAACGCGTTTCCCGGATCGCAGGGTATCGGTCGGGCAATGAAGATCAGCAAGGAGCAGATAGTTGGGCTCGTGGTCGCACTCCAGAGGTACGTCGCTAAGGATCACGATGCAGAGATGCGGGGGTGGACCAAGATGGCCAATCGAGTCAGCAGGAAGCTGAACGCGATCCCCTATGTGAAGGCCGAAGTGACGCATGCGACTGGACGTGTAAGGCCGCTGTGCATACCCAGGGTAGAGGTCAGGCTCGACGAGGAAACGCTCGGGATAACCATAGCCGAGCTCGTGAACGAGTTGAAGAAAGGCGACCCAATCGTAGAGATACTCCCGATGACGGACAGGGACTCACTTCAGATAAACCCGCAGTGCTTGTCAAAGGGAGAGGATGACATTGTCGTGCGAAGGATGAGACGAGTCTTGCTCAGAAGGAGGCTTGCCAAGTAACATGGCGGACTACGACCTTCTCGTGAAGGGGGGTATGCTTGTTGATCCTTCCCAAGGCATAAACGAAGAGAGGGACGTAGCGATGTCAGACGGGAAGGTCGCAGAGGTCCGCAGGGGACTGAGCACTTCTAGCGCCAAGCGAGTCGTCAACGCCGATGGCCGAATCGTCGCGCCGGGCCTGGTGGACATGCATGCTCATGTCTACGACGCCGTGATGCCATTAGGGGTATGTCCCGACTCATACTGTCTGCCCAAGGGGACAACCACCGTTGTGGACGCAGGATCCTCAGGATACCTGAACTTCCCTGGCCTCAAGAAGCACATCATTGACAGAAGCAAGACACGAGTCTACGCGTTGCTCAACATAGGATCGTTGGGGCTCATGACTTTTGCCACTGGTATGGAGCCTCTTCAGACGGACCCACGTCAGGTCGACATCGCGAACACGGTAAAGACCGTTCAGGAGAACAGGGGGTCGGTTGTCGGGATCAAGTGGCACAACACATATGGCCCGAACGCGTTGCTCGCCGCTAGAGCAGCGGCTGACAGGGCGAATACAGTCATGATGTGCGAGAACTCCGCCGTCTCCTGGCTGCCTGTGTCTCACGTGCTGAGCTGCATGAAGAAAGGTGACATCCTCACTCACGTGTTTCAAGGAGGTCCTGCACCCGGTATCCTAGACGAGGACGGCAACGTGAGGCCTGAGGTCCTCAAGGCAGTGAAGCGCGGTATAGTGATGGACGTCGGACACGGTGCAGCGAGTTTCTCGTTTGAGGTCGCTGAGAAGGCGATGGGCCAAGGCTTCGTGCCTGATGTGATCAGCACGGACCTCCACACGCGAAACATCAACGGTCCTGTCTTCGACATGCCGACAACACTCTCCAAGTTTCTGGCTTTGGGACTCTCTCTTGAGGACGTCGTGTTGAGAGCAACCAGCGGACCAGCGCGCACTATGGGCTTGGCTGACAGTCTGGGTACACTGAGGGTCGGGGCGCCAGCGGATGTCGTCGTGCTGCGACTCGAGAAGGGCGATTTCGTCTTCGAGGATTCAACAGGCAAGAAAAGAAAAGGCAAGCAGAGACTGGTCACCGATGCCGTAATCAGAGGGGGCCGAAAGGTGTGATGTCTCAACCAACTCAGCCGAGAGGGATCATCACTGCCATCATGACCCCACTCGACGCCGAGGGTGAGTTGAAGAGGGAAGCACTCGCACAGATTCTGGACCTTCAACACAGCGCTGGCGTAGACGGAGTCTTCGCCGCTGGGACTTTCGGGGAGGGACCATATCTCAGTCTGGCTGCGAAGCGAGAGCTAGTCGACTTCTTAGCAGATCGCTCCGAGTTGCCGGTCATTGTCCATGTCGGGGGGGCTGTTTTCTCCGAGATCCTTGAGCTGACGCGCTACTGCAATCAGTATGACAGCGTGTGTGCTATAGCGGCGGTCGGACCGTTCTATTTCAGACCGGACGAGCTGGCGCTGGTTGAGTTCTACCGCCAGATAGCGAATGTGTCCGCAAAACCAGTGTACGTCTACAACAACCCGGGGAGGCAGGGCTACGACATCGGCCCTGATTCTTTCGGAAAGATAGCCGGCGAAGTGAGGCAGATCTCTGGGATCAAGGACACAAGCAACAGACTGCAGCAGGTCCAGACCCTTGTTGATCGGTTCGGAGCAACCCACTTTGTCTATGGCGCCGGCGACGATACTCTAGTGGAGCAGCTTGAGCTCGGCGTGAGAGGACACATTAGCGGCATATCGAACCTGTTGCCTGAAGTTGCCGTCGGGATACGGGACAGCCTGCGCGAAGGCCGGAAAGAGGATGCGATCCGACTTCAGCGCGAGATCAACAAGGTCAGAGACGCCATGAAAGACCCTGATCTGGACATCTCGCCTTACAAGGAGATGCTACGGTTGAGAGGCATAGATGCCGGCTTCCCCGCAAGACCCCTGAGGCCCCTCACTGAAGACGAACGCGAAAGGCTCCTCAGAAGAGTCCGGCCCCTGTTCGACGCGCTCCTAAGGTGAGTTCCGCGGTTTCGGTGCCAAGAAGGGTTCAAGTCCAACCGCCAACACGATTCAGCAGTCATGCCTCATTCTGTTGTGCAACAGCATGGCCTTCACGCGTCCACGCATCTAACTCCCTTGGCCACACTTCAAATCGTCCATCGACTAAGGAATACATGCTTCAGGATCTCAACGAGAAGGAAGTACGTCACGAGGATTCCAAACACGAGCGCCAAGAACCAAGGCGGTGGTATGACAAACTCAAAGAGGACACCAAGCGGAGAATAGATGATCGCTCCGGTCAAACAGATTGCGAGCGCTGAGGCGATCACGAGGAGATTGCTTGGTTTGGATTCATAGAACTTCCTTCTCGTCCTTATGGAGAAGGTCACGACTATCTCTGACATGACTGATTCGATGAACCATCCAGTCCGGAAAAGCCCAGGGCTGGCTCGCAACAGATTGATCAGAAACGCTATTGTGATCATGTCAAACAGCGAACTGACAAGGCCGAAGAAGACCATGAACCGGGCCACGGACCCTATCATCCATCTCCTAGGCTTGCTGAGCCCCTCCGGGTCAAGATTGTCGGTTGAAACCGTGAGCAATGGAGCGTCAGAAAGCAGGTTCGTGAGGAGTATCTGAGAGGGCAGTAAGGGTATGAAGGGCAAGAACAGCGACCCCAGAGCTACAGTGAGCATGTTCCCGAAGTTCGCGCTGGTCGTGTTCATGATGTACTTGATCATGTTCCCGAAGGCCCTCCTGCCTTCGACGACACCATCTGCCACAACGTTGAGGCTCTTCTCAAGCAGGATGATCGATGACGCTTCCTTTGCCACTTGAACTCCGGAATCTACAGAGATGCCCGCGTCCGCCAGCCTGAGAGAAGGAGCATCGTTCACACCGTCTCCTAGGAATCCGACCACATGGCCGTTCTTCTTCAACGCTTGGACTATCATGAGTTTCTGTTCTGGAGTGACCCGACCGAAGACATCGTCCTTCTCGACTGCCCTCCGCAATTCCACTTCAGTGAGGCTCTCGAGGTCCATACCCGTGAGGACATTCTCGCCAACCTCGACTCCAAGTCTCCGACAGATGTCGGCGGTCACCAGGGCGTCGTCTCCGCTCAAAATCTTCAGTCTTATTCCCAGTGACTTGAATCTCGATATGGCCTCGGCTGCGTCTTCTTTGGGTGGATCCGATAGAACCACAAAGCCAAGAACCGTGAGGTCCTTCTCGTCGTCTGGACCGTAGTGCGGCTTCTTCTCCACAGCCTTCGATCCAATCGCGATGACTCTCTTGCCGGCTTTGATGTAACCCCCTATGAGCGCATCGAGCTGCGGCTTGGCTGACGACGAGGATTGACGGGTGGCACCGTTGATGGCGTGTGTCGACGCGACCAAGACCGATTCGGGCGCGCCTTTTGATATTAGGATCAGCTGACCACTTTCTTCGACTATGCAGCTCATCCTTCTTCTGTGGAAGCCGAAGGGCACTTCTTGCACCAAGCGACACGCCCTGAGGTCCTCCTCATCATAGCCTACCGCGCGTGCATACTTCCACAAGGCCACGTCAATCGGATTGCCGAGTATCCGGTCTCCTTCGACGACGGCGGTGTTGCACAGCAGGGCATACTTCACCAGCCGAGGCTGGGAGTGCCCCTGATTGTCAACGATGTCTTCTACCGTGATCTCATTCTGAGTAAGCGTTCCCGTTTTGTCTGTGCAAAGCACGTCCACATTGCCTATGTCCTCTATTGCCTCAAGCCTCTTTACTATGACCTTCTTCTTGACTAGCCTTAGTGCCCCATCCGACAGACCGACTGTGATGACAACGGGCAAGGCCTCGGGGATAATCCCAACTGCCAAGGCGACCGAGAAAAGCAGCGAATCTAGAACTCCATGACCCAACAACGAGTTGACAACAAATACGAAGGTCGTAAGAACCGCGATCACCCTGACGAGGAGACTCCCAAAACTGGCGATGTTCTTCTGGAAGTCCGTCGCAGGCGGGAGTAAGGACAGACTGGAGGCCACTCTCCCGAAGTAGGTCGAACGCCCCGTCGATACAACGACGCCCCTACCTGAACCATTGACGACTTCCGACCCCATCAGAGCTGTGTTGGAAAGTTGGTGCGGCATGGGCTTGTCAATGTCCAACGCCTGGGCGACCTTTTCCACTGCGTTCGACTCTCCCGTGAGGATCGACTCGTCAGTCTGAAGCTCATCCGCTTCCGTCAACCTCACGTCGGCAGGAACGATGTCTCCTATCGCAAGCAAGACAATGTCCCCGAGGACGATATCCTTGACGTCAATGACCCGTAGTTTGCCGTCCCTGAAGACCCTCGCCTGATAGGTTATGTACTTCTTCAGCTCTTGAACAGCCTTCTCGGACCTGTGCTCCTGCACGAAGCCGAGCGCTGCATTGATGAGCACAATCGCGATGATTATGACGGTCTCAGTGACCTCTCCGAGGAAAGCGGATATGATGGACGCGAAGATCAGCACGTACACAAGGGGGTTCCTGAACTGCGACGCAAACATGTCAATTGCGGTCCTTCGTTCGGCAGGCGCGATCTCGTTCCGCCCGTACAATCGCAGTCTACGTTCTGCTTCAGCGGTCTCCAGTCCCTGTGCCGAAGTACCCAAGGAGCTAAGCAGTTGGTCTCCCTGCAGCCTCCAGTATTCAGCGCTCGCACTCGTGGACTTGACCTCCGCGGCAGTTCCTTATACATCTGTCGCAGGTCAGCGCGATTGGACTGGGGAAGGATCAACCCGCTCAAGCGTTGCTCAGAGCCTGTGCTAGGCTGGCACCCTACAGGACTCGGAAGCGTCGGTACTCGGTCGTGAGCGCCGCGCAAAGACATAATTGCCTGCGTTGGCCGCGCGACTGGCGAAGAACGCCACAGTTGCGGTGAGGAAACATGCTCAATGACTTGGTCGACATAATGATTCTGAGCGGCCTGGCAGGTCTGGCCACGGGACTGGGAGGGCTCATCGCTGTTGTCAGAAGACCCGGGAGAAAAACGCTGGGTTTTCTGATGGGTCTAGCGGCAGGGATCATGGTGATGCTCTCTTTCCTGGAGTTGATGTCTGAGGCGTTGAAGATCTCCGGGCTGTTCATGGTTGCAGCGGGCTTCACGGTGGGTTCAATCCTGATGTTCTCCCTCGATTTGCTCCTGCCTCACAAGTACTTCGCAGTCGACGAAAAGGGCCTGCTAGACGGGAGACTCCTCAAGGCAGGCGTGATGATAGCTATCGGCATATCCCTTCACAACTTCCCCGAGGGCGTCGCGGTGGCCTCTGGCTATTTATATGAGCCAAGGCTCGGCCTAGTGATAGCCGTTGCCATAGGGCTTCACAACATACCGGAGGGAATGGCCACATCGCTACCCATGTACGCAGCAGGCAGCTCTAGGCGATCGGCCGTCGGACTGGCTTTTGCTTCTGGGCTGGTGGAACCCCTCGGCGCACTGCTAGCAGGGCTGTTTCTGACCGCCTTTCATGACCTCGTGCCCTTCGGACTGGCCTTTGCCAGCGGGGTGATGGTGTTCATCACGATGGACGAGTTGATACCGATCGCGCATGAGCATGGACACGAACACTTCACCTCCTTCGGATTGATAACCGGGTGCATTGCCACGTTCGTACTCATCGGCATGTTGGGGTGAATGCGGGAGGTCCAGCAAGTTACCGCACACACTGCTCACTGCTGTCTGGAGGCAGGCGACTTTGGCGTTATCAGAGATACGTAACCCGTGCTTGGGGCTCCTCGCGGAATGACAGCGAGGTCCTGAGTCGTTGTCGTCGTGCTCCAGCGCTATTTCTCCTGCCGACTCGTGAAGATGACGTAAGAAGCCACCAGGAATATCAGTGAGAAGGCTACGATCACCAGGAGGTCGACCCAACGCGATGAAAGCACCCCAGCTAGGTCAAGCCGACTCGTTTCCTGCTGTCCAAATGCGCCAGTGGGAAGACCGAAGAGTGAGTCCGCTATCAGCGAATAGTGATTGTTTATGGACACCATCTCTATGGTGCTAGTTATCTCCGCAACGCGTCTAGTGTAGTTGGCGAAGCTTCCGGAGATCTGTGTCTGTCCTCCGGGTCGAGATGTTTGATTGTAGAAGAACGCCGGAGGCGAACCTAAGATTGCGGTGGCGATGAAGCTGGCCAGTATCGGTAGGATGAACGCAAAGAAGATCCATACCCCCAAGCTAATCGTGAGAGAATGACCCGACTTGCTCGAGAAGGTTGAGATGAACAAAGAGACGGCATAGTAGGCAAACGCGAACAGTATCGAGACCCCGACGAAGAAACCAAGTCTCACTATGTCGTCTGAGGTCACTGTGATCCCTTGCAGCAGGATGGAGGCCGAAACCGACAGCAGGGCAGATGCAGTGACGGTGAGGCCTATGACGGCAGCCGCGGAAATCATCTTCCCGTTGATGACATCCTCCCGGTACAGCGGCCTCGACAGCAAGATCCGGAGGGTTCCGCGTTCTCTCTCGCCAGAGATGGCGTCGAACGCCAGTGCTATGCCGAGCAAGGGAGCCAAGAGGCCCAGCGTTGAAGCTACGTTCGAGCCGATCTGAAGCATGAGCCTGTTTGAGCCGAAAGCTTCACCCATCCTGAACCCAAGGGATACACCGTAGATGTTGGCCACATACAGTAGCAGGAATAGGCCGCCGATCAGCCAGAACCTCCGGCTGGTTATCACGTCTGCGAATTCCCTGCGTGCTATCGTGAGAGACTTGTTCATGCTGATTCACCTCCCTGGTAGAACTGATACAGATCCTCCCATGAGGGACTGACAGGAGTGAGAGATGAGACCTGATCCCTGTATGCGTCTCCAGTCATCAGGGAAAAGAGGGCACTTCCTATATCGCTCTCCGCGATTACCGTTATCTTGTCGTCTCTCAAGGTTGCTTCTCTTACGTCCGGCAATAGCCTGATGTCCCGTCGCAACCCATCTCCACCCGACTTGACGTGTATCTCGTAGGCATACCCTTTGGCTTTTCTGACGGGCTGAGAAAGCTCATCGACACTTCCCTGTGCCAACAGCTTGCCTTCGCGAATCATTCCTGCATGAGTGCATATCATCCCGATCTCATATAGAAGATGAGTGGACATGAGAACGGTTTTTCCTTCCTTGTTCAGTCCTCGCACCAAGTCTCTGAACTCAGCTGCACCTTCCGGGTCGATCCCCACTGTAGGCTCGTCCAACATCAGTAGCTCGGGATCCTTCATGAGAGCTTGAGCTACGCCCAGCCGTTGCCTCATTCCCCTTGAGAAAGTGGAAACCTTGACAGTGGCTTTGTCCTTCAAGCCTGTGGTCCCCAGCACTTCGAGCGCCTTTCCTTTCACTTTGTCAGGCGGCAGGTCGTCGAGCATCCCGAGAAAGGTCAGATTCTCAAGGGCGGTCATGTGCTCATAGAATCCAAACCCCTCCGGAAGCAGACCAACTTTCCTTCTGATCTCGACGGACTCCTTGATGACATCGTGACCCAACACCGTCGCGCTCCCTCCAGTGGGCAGTTGCAGGCCAACCAGAATGGTTATCAGGGTTGTCTTCCCTGATCCGTTCGGGCCGAAGAGCCCGTAGACGCTTCGCGGGGGGACTTTCATGTTGATGCCGTTCAACGCTCTGACTCCCTCTTTCTTGCCGCCGTACACCTTGACTAGATTGTCCGTCTCTATCGCTATATTCATTCCTCTCATCTCCTCCCATACTTTCGGTAGATCAGGTACAGGGCAAACGCCAAAGCAATCGCGATTCCTGCCCCGATGTACGCAACCTCACCCCTCTGCTTGACGTAGACATGGAGGCTCCGAGCGGAGATCTCGCTTTGATCCGCTGTGACGCTCAGGGTAACGTAGTAGTCGCCGGCATTGATGTCTGCGTCAGTGGTGACAGTCAGTGTGAAGGTGGCGCTTTCCTGCGGCTTGAGTAGCAGTACAACGCTTGGTTCTACCCCGACACTGAACTGGCTGGGCACGTCAGCTGTTCCGAGCTCCACGTTAGAGAGTGAGCTGTATCCCGTGTTCTTGACGACGACCTGAAACACCCCTGATGCACCGGCAGTCGACTCCAAGTAGAAGTCCTGCGTGACGTAGGAAATGCTGTAGTACCCAAGTATCCCGAGGCCAAGACTCAGTCGGGAAACGGCTTCACCGACACTGGCCTCCAAGGTGAAGGACTTGATGTCGGGCTCAGCCAATGGAGGCACACTTATTGTGAGGCTCAGCGTCTTGCTGTCACCGGACTTCAAGTAGAGCTTGGACAGGACGTTCCCTGCTGAATCCTTGATCGTCCAACTGTAGCCCGCCGGAAGCCCTGTCACGTTGATGCTCACGATACCCTCAGCATTGCCCGCGTTTTCCACATCAATCGAATAGCCCGCAGTGCGACCCGCATATGCGTCGACATAGGGCGTGTCGGTACTCAGCTTCGGTTGGGGCGCTCCTCTGACCACTACCACGCCAAGTTGTAGTGATGATTCAAAATCCCCGGCCTCCACGTAGACGGCGATCTCGCGATCACCAGGAACTTCGTCTGCTGGGATGTCCGCCTCCACTTTCGCATTCACGGACTCGCCTGGGTCGAGGGAGATGCCGTACAGGCCACTACCGTCTTCTCCCACTATGCTTCCGGTCCAGCCGGCCGGCAACACAACGGACACAAGGCCTGTGAACCGCTTCGTCAACACGTTCTTGATGGCCAGGTCAAAAGCAACGGTCGAGCCGGGCGTAGCCTGCGAGATGGGGTACCTAGCGGTCAGAATCTGAGGATCCGTCTTGTCAACGTAGAACGAGACCTCGCATTCTTGGATCGTCGAACCTGATGCTGTCAAGGTCACCGCGTAGAGGCCGGATGAACTGTATGGGATGGCAACGTTGAGAACCAGACTCTGGGTCTCGCCAGGGCTCAGCGTCATATTCAACACCTCGTCCTCTCCAGAATACGCACCTGCTGTCCATCCTGCTGGGGTCCGGATCGAGAGTTGCACCGGCTCATCCTGCGAACCCCTGTTCTCCACGGTCATCGGTATGTTCACCTCTGAGAGGCAATTCACCCTCAGGTAGGTCAGTGTCACTGAAAGCTTGAGTCCATAGTCCAGAACGGTATCACCCAGGTCAATCGAGCCATAGTCCCTAGGGACATTGAAGGTTATGGACTTGTCCTCATAGCCTCTCTTCTCCAACTGGAGGCGGTAGGTGCCGCGGGCAAGACTCACTGAGAAGTCTCCTCCGAGCAAGGTCTGCGTCGTGGCTACGTAGGAACCGGAGGAATCATAGATGGTAACCGTCACAGCACTGATAGGATTGCCATTGACATCCATCACCGCTCCATAAACCCCCGCCGATTGCCCGAAGGCCAGAGGAGGGATGTACGACAAAAGCAACAGAGTCAGCACAATCCCCAGGAGTCCTCGTGAACCGACCTTTCGAAGGTCAGGGAGATCTGCCACCTCGCGAGCCGAATCATCTGGATCAGACAAAGGCGGTCAGCATGACTTCTGCGTCTCATATAACGGAACCGTACGAATCGTACTCGTTCACGTCTCCTGTGGTTTGACGGGGCCTGCTCTTCGAGTCTGGCCTGCGCCCTGCGCGATATTGTCATTGACGTGCGTTAGATTGCCCATTCAACAGCTCGTGTGTGCACACGCATACGGACCTTTCGTCCGCAAGGCTTTAGAGAACCGTGCACGCGGCATCCCCAACCTTGGAACCAAAGAATCGCGTGGCCTCAGGTTCGAAAGGCCGAATTGTCGCGGCAGCCCTGGTCATCGTGGTCGTTGCTGCCTCCCTCGGTTTCATCTACCTTTCAACCCAGCAGACACTCACGCAACAGGGCGAGGAGATCAGCCAGTTGACCGAGAGTCTTCACAGCCTTGAACGCCAGATTTCCACCCTGACGCAGGCAATTCAGAACCGCTCGACAGTCTATTCGATAGACCTCGCGCTTCTATACTCTGAGGTAAAGGACTCTGTTGTGGTTGTCCAGGGGGTCATTGTTCAGAGAATCAACACGATCTTCGGACCGGTTCTGCAGTACTCAGAGGTGCAGGGCTCGGGCTTTGTATGCAATGAGACTGGACGGGTCGTCATTATGACAAACTTCCACGTGGTCGACCAAGTCCAGAACCTGACGGTCACCCTGTCAAATGGCGATGCCTTCGACGCCCAAGTTCTGGGGACGGATGTCTACAGCGACATCGCCGTCTTGGAGATATCAGCCCCAATCATTGAACTCAAACCCTTGGTACTGGCCAGCTCCTCGGACCTCCAAGTCGGTGACCCCGTGATCGCAGTCGGGACCCCGCTGGGCCTGGCGGGCTCAATGACCACTGGCATAGTCAGCCAGTTGGGGAGAACCATCGAAGAGAGTTCGACGGGGGGATACTCGATAGCGAACGTCATTCAGACGAGCGTGGCGATCAACGCAGGTAACTCAGGCGGCCCGCTGCTGAATAGCCTCGGCGAGGTCGTCGGCGTTACGACGGCAATAATCTCAGGCACCCAAGGCATCGGGTTGGCAATACCTTCCGACACCATACTCAGAGAGCTCCCGAGTCTGATCTCAAATGGCACGTACGACAACCACCCATGGATTGGCATAAGCGGAGTTGATGTCACCCCTGACATCGCGAACGCGCTCAACCTCCAGAAGACCTACGGCTGGCTCGTCACATCCGTCACTGCAGGAGGTCCCGCGGAGAAGGCAGGCATCAGAGGAGGCACGAAGCAAACCCGGATATCTGGAACCACGTTGACCACTGGAGGGGACGTCATCATCGCGCTCAACGGAACCCGTATCAGGAACGGTGATGACCTGTCGGCCTACTTGGAGGCATACACGCTGCCGGGGGAGACGGTTCAAGTCACCGTACTGCGGAACAACGTCGAGCAGACCATTCCAGTCGTGCTTGGAAAGAGACCGTCGCTCACGTCATAGGGAGTTCACATGAGGGTCTCGCGCGCGACAGTCGCTACGCGAACCGATGGTACTCTCTGCCTTCAGGATACCCATCGCTTGGATGTCAGGAAGGCTTCTAGATCCTCCCGACGAGGAAGGGCCTCCATGTCCCCTCTGACCGTGACGACAAGAGCTCCAGCTGCGCACCCGTGCTCCAGACACTCCCGCAACGCTGTGCTCTTCAGATAGGATGACAGGAACGCCGCGTCAAATGCATCGCCTGCTCCTATCACGTCCTCCACATGAGGGACATGGAAGGCCGGTGCTTCAGCCTCTTCAGTCCCTGACCGTGCGTAGGCGCCCGCGGAGGCGAGCTTGACCGCAACGACCTCTGCTCCCTTCCTCAGCACCTCTGCCACTGCGTCTTTCATGCCCAAGCCCGGAAAGAGAAGCCCCAGATCCTCACCATTGGTGAGAACCACCTTGCTGGTCAGGTAGTTGGAGAGAGCTCCCCTTGCCGTCGCTGTATCTTTCCATAGCTTCGGCCTGACATTGGTGTCGAAAGAAGTGCCGAGGCCATTCTCTCTTGCGAACTGGAACGCCTTCCAGACTGCTCTCGCGCATGAAACGCTCAAAGCCGGCGTTATCCCCGTGATGTGGATGTTCTTTGCGCCCTTGATGTAGTCTGTGTCGATATCGGCCTCATCAAGGTTGCTTGCAGCTGATCCCTTGCGGTAGTAGGTCAGGACTGACTCACCTGGCACGGGGAAATGCCGTTGAGTGAAGTAGATCCCCGTCGGCGAGCTGGGATCGACCGTGACGTGTGAGGTGTCAACATCCTCCGCCTTCAGCGCCCCGAGTATTGCCGATCCGAACTCGTCTTTGCCGACCCTAGTGATCATGCCCGTCCTGTGTCCCAGTCTGCTGAGCCCGGCCATGACATTGGCCTCCGAACCGGCAACGTGTTTCTCGAAGGTCGATACGGTCCTGAGCGGACCAGGCGTCATGGCATTGAACTGGATCATCACTTCCCCGACAGACACGAAGTCCAGTTTCATTTTGAATGCCGGACTGGCTCTATGTGGTATTAAGCCTGAACCATGGCTTGCTGTTCCACTGACGAGGTTGCCTCGTTCCCATCGTGTCCTTCACGCCCACTTCCAAAGCCTCTTATTCCCAGATGGCCACTCCGCACCAAGAGTTGAGCGAAGCGCTGCGCATCGGGCTGATCGGATGCGGAGGCATCAGCCGGGCTCACGTGAAGGGCCTTCAGATGCTCAAGGAGGCAGGGGTCTGCAACCTAGAGTTCACCGCTTGTCAAGACATTGTGCTTGAGAACGCCAAGAAGAGAGCGACCGAGATAGCAGCGGTCCAGGGCAAAGAACCCTCAGTCTACAGCTCTCTGGACGAGATGTTGGAGAAGGAAGATTCCGTGCGCGCCGTGGACATCTGTACCGATCACCTGACACATCACTCCGTGGCTCTGAAGTGTCTGGAAGCCAGAAAGCATGTCCTGATCGAGAAGCCTCTGGCGATAACCATAAGGGCCGGGAGGATGATCGTAGACGCAGCCAAGAGGAACGGCAGAACCCTCGCGGTCGCTGAGAACTACAGGAGGATGCCTGCCAACCGGGCGATCAATTGGTGCATCAGGACCGGCAAGATAGGCAAGCCGAGGGCTCTGATGTGGATCGAAACAAGCTACAACCTGTTCTACTGGGGATGGAGACATCACCGCGTCAAGGCTGGCGGGGGTTGGATCTTGGATGGTGGCGTACATTTCGCGGATCTCTTCTTGTACAACTTGGGCCCTGTGGATGAGGTGTATGCGGTCACGAAGTTCAACGAACCGATTAGGTATGAGGATTGGCCTGCGACTTCGAAGGCCCAAGCCGCCGACGTAGAGGATCTGTCGTTCGCGACGCTCAAGTTCTCAAGTGGCGTGGCGGGATTCTGGGGATGGAGCAGCTCTGCACCAGGGAAGGGGCTCAACCATAGGATAATCCATGGGGACAAGGGGTCGATCAGCTGGAATGATGGACTGGCCCTCACTGGAGCTGGCAACACGGGCCTGTATACGGCCTCGCTGAACGAGCTCACCAGACAGATGTTGCAGGAACTCGGCGACCAAGAGAAGAGCATCATCTTTCCGGGCGGCATCGGAACAAAGACCGACGCGTGGAACTTCGACACATCTGTGGCAGTCGAGCTTTGGGACTTCGCAGACTCAGTGACCAACCACCGCAGACCGGAAGTGGACGGGGAGCTAGGTCTCAAGGACGAAGCAATCTCGATGTCGGTCTACGAGTCGGCGACCCTCGGAGAACCGGTCAAGGTCAGCGAAATCGAAAGCGGCGAGACGGCGCACTACCAAGAGGAAATCAACAGCGCCATAGGGCTCGAGTAGCCTCCCCCGCGTCTCTGGACGCCTTCTTCCGCACAGCCAACTGCACTTCCCCCTTTCGGATCAGCAGGCCCACCAGTCGCGAGTGGCGGTGGGGTTACGCTTGTAAAATATGATAGCTTTTCTTATAGAGAATCTGCAGTCCTATCTCACATGCCAACCTCGTCGACCGGAAGCGTGAACTGGCGCATTTCCAAAAATCGAAGGCCCCTTCGTCCACTCCGGTACGCTCGCAGGGCCAAGACTCGGTCGTCTGACCGGAGATCCTGCAACAGCCACGCACGTGGGCGCCTCTCCCGCATCAGGCCCGCGGGTGGGCTGACCGAGGGGATCTGTCCTTCTTGAGAGCGCCAAGAAGCCGGTCGACGAGAGACGCGGGATCGGCATCATAGACAACCTCGGGTCCCTCCTTTCCGCTCTTCTCAACTACGGTCCTGAGGTAGTTGCTTATGCCTCCACTTGCTTTCAACACGCCAATAGGCCTGTGCTCATCGTACGCTATCGTGAACTCGTTGAGGGTGCCGATCCTGCCCGCCACCGCTACAACTGCGTCGCAGCTTCGGACGAATACCACGTTCCTCCCCTTGAAACCGAATCCCGTGAACACCAACAAGTCGAAGGAATCCACAGGGAGCCGGTATTGCCTCTGGTTCCATCAACCCTTGGGCTCATCGCTTCTGAGCCAACTCCGCTGCCATCGAGTCAGCATCTTTTGACTGCTTCATCCCTTCACCTGGCAGGGCGATTGGGACGAACCTCATCCCTCCGGCTAGGATGTTCCTAGCCACATTCACGTCTCGATCCACAAGCGTGCGGCACTGAACACGTCAGACTCTTCTCCCTGCGCATTCGGTCGTCAGGCAACCACATGCCGCGCAGCTGGAGGAAGTCCCTCGCGGATCAACACGGGCCACGATGGAACAAGGGTAGTGGACTCTTAACCTCCACGCATCGAGGAGCCAACAGAACCTCGCCCATCATGGTCACAGAGGCCCGAGGCTGGTGGGAATCCTGTCGTGAAGCCGCCCTGCCCCTGAGGGAGAGGGTTGCGGGGCTCCACCCCAGGGGACCGGGACTATCTGCACTTAATTCGGATTAAGTGCTGAATTCTTCTGTACTTAATCGCTTTTATGGGCTCCGGGGGTGCTGTTTGCCCGGAATGAAGGCCGTCAGCCCCAGATCGATCGAAAACCTCATCGGGCACAGGAAAAAGGGCCAAAACGTGCTCCGGGAGGCCCTCAGGTTCGCATCGGTGAAGAGATTCCATGACAGCTACTCCGCTGTGAGCGGCTCCAGGGGCACCGAGGGCGTCTATCTCTCGGCCATCATGGCTTTCTGCCGATCCACCTCGAAGGACCCCGATGGGCTGGTGCAGACGCTCTCAGAGGCCTCGCAACCCGAACTCGTGGCAGAGGTCCAGGGGTTCGTGAACCGCCTCCTGGAGGAGGGGAAGGCTCCCAAGACTGTGCAGGCGTATCTGTCAGCGGTGAAGGGCTTCCTTGAGATCAACGACATAGAGGTGTCCGCGCTGTGGAGAAGGGTCAGGAAGCCGAGGGTGTATGTCAGAAGCATAGATAGGGCCCCCACGATTGAGGAGCTAAGGAGGGTCTACGCGTATGCGGATCCCGAGACAAGGGCACTTCTTCTCTTCCTGCTTTCAAGCGGCTGCAGGATCGGCGAGGCGCTGTCGATCCGGAGAGACGATCTGCAAGATGAGGCGGGAGTCCACCGGATCAGGATACGTCCTGAGATCGCGAAGGACAGGATAGGCAGATACGCCTTCATCACGAGCGAGGCATTTGAGGCCGTTGAGGCCTACCTGAAGACCCACGAAAGCCCGAGGGTATTCCCCCTTCCGAGATCAAAGGCGTACCACAAGCTGACCCGAGTTTTTGAGAGGGGAATAGCAGTGCAGAGGTCAGAGGGGAGGAGGGACATCCATCCGCATTCGCTCCGAAAGCTCTTCTTCACAACAGCGCTAAAGGTCCTCGGGAGAGAGCTTGCGGAGGCGCTCATGGGCCACAAGCAGTACCTGGACCAAGCCTACAGGAGGTTGACTGAGGAGGAGATCGCCGGGTACTATGTGGAGCTCGAGCCGAGCCTGACCTTGTTTGCGGGGTCGGCAATCGGCGGCGGCCATAGCGGCAGTGCCGCGACTCGGTCCATTGTATGATACGCCCGCCACAAGCCACGGCCGATTCCCGGGATGCCCAACGGGCGACGCGAACTGGCGAAAAAGCCAGCCCCACACCCGGTCCGCCCTGCCCGTGTCTACCCTTCGATTTTTGGAAATGTGAGACTTCCGACAAGACCACCGTCAGATGAGCAGGCTGTGAGTGTTATGTAATTTCTTATAGAAAAAGACAAAGAATTTCTATAAACCTGCCCGTTCGCTCTCCTCCGACAATGTCGGATGGGCCATCAAGCAACGAGAGGGGTTCCGCTGGCTGGAAACGGTGTTCGAAATGTGTAAGGTCGTCCACTAATTCGAAAGGGCCACCCGGTGGGTTGTCGGGCTTAGTCGCACGTGAAAAACGGCCGAGAGCTTCGCGAAGGACCATCTCAGCGCCCGAAACCGCTCGACCGCGACACTGCCGGTTGCGCGGATGAATCGACTGAGCGTTGCACTGGCTGGACTGAGGTCATCGCACTTACCAAGTCGCTACGATCGCGAGAGTCCGACGCCCTATGCAAGTCACGACGCGCAAGCTCAGGTTTCTTCTCCACACTGGGTCCATTAGGTCAGCGCGGCACTGAGGCGGGGCAGCAATGGTTCTCGACTTCTGAGAGTTCAGCCCGAGTAGATCCGGCCTGAGATCCGTCACCGTCCCGGCGCGCACTGGATTGCTCACAAGCACGCCTGGAATCACGAACAATCTGGACCGTATGGGTGAGAAAGCCGTGACATTTCCAATATAAACCCCCCAGAAACGAGAGCTGAGTAGCGTTGGTTTCGTCCCTAGGATCGAATGTGCCCTCCGACCTGAACGCCGAGACGAGAACGAACATGGAGGAAGCCAAGCGGCACTACGCGGCGGGGGCATCGCTTCTTGAGAAGGGCGAATATGACGGAGCGATTTCGGAGTTCACGGCTGCAGTGGCTGCCAACGCCGAGTTTGCCAGACCCTATCTCATGATAGGGCGAATCCGAGAGATCCAAGGGAACACCGCGGCTGCAGAAACAGCCTACAGAACATGCGTGACGCTCAACCCTGACATGACCGAGGCCAGGTGCGAATTGGCGAAGCTGCTCACGGCGAAAGGCTTGATCTCCGAGCCCATTCAGCACCTGCGAGAGGCCGTCACGCTCAACCCCACCGATTGGAAGATATGGACTGAACTTGACCGGCTTCTGATTCGTGACAGGAGATACGATGAGGCCCTGTCGAATCTGAGGGGAGTAACGATGATGAAGCCCGACATGTCCGAGGCCCACGGTCTGACAGGGATCATATACTACCACGAAGGCAGGATCGCTGAAGCTCAGAACGAGTTCGAGACTGCCGTTCGCTACAGGCCTGAGGATCTGACGGACCTTTCCCTGTTCTACTTCTTCCTGGCTCTGGTGCGCGAAGAGAGGGGGAACAGGAACGCTGCCTTGAAGGACCTGAAGTCGGCCATCTACTACGATCCGAGTAACTCAATGGCGAGAGCTGAAATGCACCTGCTGAACGGACGCATCCTCGCGAGCCAAGGAAGGACTATCGAGGCCAAGAACGCGTTCAGGGCAGCGATCGAACATCATTCGTCATACAGTGAGATCAGAGGAGCAAGACGGGACCTTGAGGCCCTCCCCGAACCCAAGGCGCGGGAAGGTCGGAGAGCAGACTCCAACACATTTGACCAGTGAGTGTGTGGCCTCGCCGAGGGGCTGAATAGGTCCGAGTCGAGGACGGGTTTGAAGGTGACCGGAGTGTCGACGGTAATCCATTCACGGGATAGGAGCTTAGGCAGACCGCGCACCGGGCAATCAGACGAGGCTAGGGTCTTCTCCTACGTGATTTCTCTACCCTTTCAACGAACTGCCTCATCGCTTCTCTGATTGCGACGGATCTATTGTAGCCGAACCTTTTTCTGACCTTGTCAAACTCCTTCAGCAGCTTCTCATCGATCAGTATGTAGACGGGTTTCGCCATTCGGAATGTCCGAGCTTAAGCACCCAACACAGTTTATATGTATATAGGCCTCGGACAGCGAGCGACTTAGCTCCACTCGGGCAATCTATCCTTCGAAGATTATCCTGCCATCTCCAGTCATCCTCACATCAAACTGACCTATGAAGTTCATGCCCAGCACGTAGTCGTCTCCAAGCCATGCTTCGACATTCACTTGCGACAAGTCAGTCTCCTTGAAACCATATGTGACGGATGTTTCGCCCTCTCTTACCAACCTCCTTGCCATCAGAGTCATCTTCGGGATCACGATCCAGTCATAGGTTGCCGGGCCCAGCCCGGTATCGACTTCATCATCGCGCCCGACCTTCTCAAAGTGAAATACCTGTTCATTGGTTTCCTTTGGCACCATGCACTTGGTGGCTCCCGTGTCGACAAGGACCCCTGAATAGGCGAGCCGCTTTCCCTCCTGGAACCCTATCTGGACAGCCGCGAGATAAAGGCCGTCAGGCCTTCTTCTGTACTCAACGGAGGTCAAGGTGTCTAGCGGAAGAAGAGTTGATCCTTCTTGTGGGCGCGGAACAGGAAGGAAATCTCCGCTGACATCTCCCTAGCTATGGCATATACCCGATCCAGATCCTGGTCGGCGATCACCTCTCCGTTTTCAAGGATCGCGACCCACTTGCCGCCGTACCTCTCGTCGAGCTTGTCAAGGAGGTCGTCGAAGCTCTTGGCGTCACCCGCGTACTCCTTTTTCACTTGGATCGCAGTTGCCATTTCCGGTTTTGGTTGATATGTGGATACCAGCTATATTAGCGTTGCGATAGTCTCGATGCACGCTCTCGAGCAGCCACGTGGGACGGTCGAAAGTAAGTGAAAGTCCGCCTCCAACGAGAGAATGCAGGCTACCCGCACGCGTTCACTGATCTCTTCTCGATTCCTTCTTGGACTGAGACTTTACGCGTATGATGGTGGCGGTGGAGGATAGGCCGCAGCTGGAGCTTGTCTCCGCTCGAACCAAGCTCTCACGTGAGGTTGTAGCAGGTACCAGATGACGACCGCCCCTATCGCGAGCCCGGGGAGTGCAGCTACCGGGCTACCCATCAGTGTCCCAAGTGAGCCTATTATCCCGAGCACTTCAAGTATGAGAGCGACCAGCCAAGCCCAGTACTTCCTGGATAGCAGTCCCCAGCAGACGATCAGCTCTACTACCGCAGCAAAGACGACTACGATGCCGACGACACTGATCAACCCGCCGAATGCGCTCAAGATTCCTCCGAAGTCTCCGATGGACGGAATGAACGCAATACCAAACACCGTGACCGCCAGTCCAGCAAGCAACGCAAGACAGCCTACTAGTATTCCCACGATGCCGATGATCGTTACGCCGAGAGGTCTCTGATCGGATGCCATTTGCGGAGCTTCGCTTCATTTCCCTTATAAGGTTTGGCCCGTCGTTACTCGCAGCTCCGAACTGTTTCGAGGGCTACTGAACAATTCCATACGAAGGACGAACCCAAGGGAGAAACGGCGTGTCTCATAGGTTAATATCCTGATCCCACGAAAAACCTGCATGCTTTGGAATGAGCTCACGAGTGATGAACTCGGGCGAATGCCAAGAGGGAAGACCGTCATCCTATTTCCGATCGGGTCACTTGAGATCCATGGTAGTCATCTTCCCGTCGGGGCGGACGGTCTGGTCATAGAGAAGGTCGCCCAGTTGGCAGCTGAAAAAGAGCCCCCGTCCCTCGTGCTGCCGACCTTGGACTATGCGTATGCCAACGAGAACGCTCATTTCTCTGGCGGGATCTCACTGTCCGCCAAGACGCTGATCTCGGTGGTCGAGGAGGTGTGCGACGAAGTATCCAGAAACGGCTTCAACAAGATCATACTCCTCAATGGTCATGGGGGTAACAATCAAATCCTGCGCGCCATCCAGAGGGATCTGCTGAGGGAAAGGAGGGACTACGTCGTGTACATGTACGTGGAGCCTTGGTCGCCGATTGAGCAGGAAATAAAGGAACTCGCCAAAGGAGCCACGATCAATCACGCGTGCGAGATCGAAACCAGCATAGCCCTTTACCTGATAGGGCATCTGGTCAAGCTAAACAAGGTCAAGAATGAAGCCAAGACCGGCGCATCCAAGTTGCCTGACTACGTGAAGACCAGTGTGTCGTGGCAAGGCTACTGCATCGAAGGATACCTCGGCGATCCTAGGAGGGCAACGATTGAGAAGGGGAAGAAGCTGGCGGACAAATGGGTGAGCGAGGTTGCATCACTCATAAAGGTGGTTCGTGAGGACACAGCGTCATCTCGGGTACTTGACGACTACTATCGCCGTGCCAACCGGTCAAGCTGAGTGGCCTAGCAGCTTTCAGACAACCTTGGGAAGTGCATTCAGGGCATAGAAAGGAAGAGTGCCCACAAGATATGAGGTGACGAACCCAGCAAGCACGAAGACCTGCAGAGGAATGAGCGGTTGTACGAACACAAATCTGTCATCATCGAGGGAGTATCCCTCCCACGCCGGGAGTCGGTCAGCACCCTGAATGATTGAAGAGAGACGAGCGTCTTGGAGGCGGAAGGTGGCGAACTGAAACGCATGTCTAGACCTAATGAATTCGGACAGTTTCATCTTCCTCAGGACAACGAAACTAGCGATGCTCTTCAGCGGTGAAACTCCATCGTCGTCCTTTGTCCAGTTCCTCCCCTTGGCGATCAGCCGAATGTTCTGCGCCAGGTTGAGAAGCACGTAGGAGAGGGAAAGCAAGACGGCGTTGACGAATGTAGAGAGTGGAAGGACCAGCGCGATGTCCGGGCCTGCCAACATGGGAACTCCAAGTGGGAGAGTTGGGAACATTACGCTCAGGCAAATGAGGGATTTCGCGTCAGCTCCCCCAAAGACACCCAACCAATAGAGTCCAACAAAGAGTGAACATTGGAGGACGACCGAAGCGCCCAGGCCCACCAAGTCCGCGTTTGGATCCATGACTTGGCCGGCATCCAAGCACACTGCCGCGATCAGGAAGACGCCCCACACCCAGTCCTCGACTTCTCTTCTTCTGTAGTCAGACCATGAGCTGTATGAGAGTAGGACTGTCGTTACCGACAGCCTCGCGAGATCAACCACACTGAGCTGCATCTGTCAGACAACTGCCTTTTCGCTCGATCTGACGTGGTACTCCGTGATGACTTTGGCCACATCCTTGTGGTTTCTGATGCCCTTCTGCACCATCAAGTTCAGTACGGCCTCACGCCTTTCCAGCTCCGCGACAAGATAGCTGCTCGTCCTACCCATTCTTGCAGCAGCACGTGCGATGTGTGAGCTCCTAGAAAAGTCAGATTCAAACCTGTCCGTTAGTGGATCCCAATTGGAGATGACGTTGGCAGTGCCGTCGCGTTGAACCTCCCATACAGTGCTAACTCTCCTGCCGAAGGGGATCTCACCCGTAGCTTTCGGCAGAGGAACCCTCTCAATGAGACACGCCGTGTTCAGGACCGGGATGTAGGTCGGAGCCACGTTCATGGGAGGGCTGGTCAACCTCTTCATCGCATAGTCAAGACTCTCAGCGTGAATCGTGCTTATCCCACCGTGTCCGGTTGCCATCGCCTGAAACAGCACGAACGCCTCGTCACCCCTGACCTCGCCGACGATTATGTAGTCGGGCCTGTACCTAAGAGACGTCTTCACGAGGTCGTACAGACTGACCTCGCCAGTTTTTGAGGCACCCAAGCCATAGCTCTCCCTAGTGACAAACTGTACCCAGTTCTCGTGAGGAATGTTCAGCTCAGGCGTCTCCTCCACGGTCACTATCTTGAGGCCAGGTCTGAAGAGGCTCGTGAGCGCGTTGAGCAGTGAGGTCTTCCCGGCGGCGGTTCCGCCCATTATCATCAAGGTGAGGCGGAGGTCAAGCAGAAGCCAGAAGTATGCAGCCAGAGGGAGGCTGAGCGTTCCCATCTCTATTAGGTCAGTTATACTGAAAGGTTCTTCCCTGAACTTCCTGATGGTGAACGTTGATCCGCCCACTGTGACCTCGCGCGCATAAGTTGCAGCAAGCCTGTGCCTGTTCGGCAGCATGGCGTCGACAAGAGGAAAGGCCGTGCTGACATGTCTGCCCGCTAGGTGGGCTAGCTTGATTATGAAGTTGTCGAAGGCCTCCGAGTCCGACATTGTGATGTTCGAGAACAGGCTTTCGTACTTCCTGTGCCACACGTATATCGGTTTGTTCAACCCGTCACAGGAGATATCTTCGATGTTCACATCCCTTATCACCGGATCTATGGATCCGTAGCCAATGAGATCTCGTCTGACCATGTATTCGACCCTGGACACTGACTGCGGAGACAGCCCGCCAAGGAAAGAGCCGTACTTCCTGCTGAGCCTTCGGACCTCACTCAATACGTGATTGGTGGCATCAACGGACGCCTCGGATGGCGGTGACAGCTCCTTGCTCAATACATCCACGAGTCTGCTGTACGCTTTCTGCTCAGACCCGTTCAGCTTGATCTCTTCCACAAAGTAGCCCAAGGCCCAGCCCTTCTCCGCCACGGAAGCTACGCTGACTTTCGCGTAGGGTTCCTCGATCCAGTAGGTCTCAATGAGGCGGACAGCTGGCGAAACCTTCGACGGAGTGGCTCCGGCTGGCGCGGAGACTCCCTTATCCTCGGCGCGAACGCCTTCCTTGGTTTCAATCACAGCTGTCGACCCGCCTCCCTTGGCTCTATCCTTGCTTACGCTGTTCATCGCAATCACAGAAGAGGCAATGGCCCCGCCCCGGGTTCTACGGCAGGGCCACAGACGTTGGGTACTCCTTCCCTCCAGTTGAGTGCAGGGTGATTGTTACGGTTACTCCGCTCGTCAAGACGGCATCTCCTGACACTGCATGGCATGGATTCGGGAATGTCAGGGTCAAGATCTTCTGAACTCCAACAGGCATAGGGGCGGGCAAGGTGCTAGTTCCATTCACATCGAAGGTTACGCTGGTCCAAGATTCCAAGGGTTTGCCATTGAGTAGCACGGAGTCTATCGAGGTATCACTCGACCCTGTGTTGCTGAAAGTCACGTGAACTATGAAGTTCGCGCCCTGTGTATCCACATATGAGTTCCTGATTTCTATCTTCTCGAATCTCGTGAACAGACCAACGAGTCCGCTCATCCATAGGGCGATGGCTACGGCGATTGCGATTCCGACGGCGACGAGTATGACCGTTGTGATGACTGGACTTATTCCTCTCCTGTCCTTCAGTAGGTTTTTCTTTCTCATGGTTGTTTCTAGAGCTTGACCCTGCCAACTCTCACATAAGGTTCTGTATGTCTCCCACAATACAACACAACTGTGATATGCCGCGTCTCCCCGAAATCGATGAAGGCGAGGGTTGTCCATATCTGATGTGGCACTGACGATTTTCGGTGGGCTCGGCCGAGTAGTCGCCGGACTGTGCGGCGATCTGGAGATGGCAGGCATCAGAATCTACCCCCCTGCCTACGGGAGCTTGGTGCTCCTCCTTACGGTCATTTCGTCCATCGGATCCGTCGTGGTCGCGATGTTCCTCCTCCTTCTCAACTTCTCGGGAGCAGCTGTGATTCTGGCCACAGTCGGGATCCCTCTTACTGTCTTCGGTCTCGGAGTGATGTATCCCAGGATCAAACTGGCAGACAGGTCCTCTTCGCTGGCCAGCGAGGTTCCGTTTGCGGCCGCGTATACGGCTGTCATGTCTACGGGTGGGATTTCTCCATACGTGAGCATCATGAGGCTACGCGCTGTGCCGCTGCTCCCCAGTTTCGCCAAGTCCGCAAAAATAGTCGACATCTCAGTGCGAGGCATGGGCCAAGATCCTGTGACCGCTCTTGAGAAAATGGCGAAGTCTACGCCGAACTCAGAGTTCAGAGAGCTGCTGCTCGGCTACGCCTCGACATTGAGGTCCGGAGGGGACGTAGTACACTACCTGCTGCGGAGGACGGAACTGCTCTTCCAAGAGAGGCTCTCCTCCTTGAAGAGAGTCGGAGAGAACGTGGCGCAGATAATGGAGATCTACATGGCGATCACGATCGTGATGTCACTGGGCATATACTCGATATTCGCGATAAGCATGGCGCTGTCGAACCTCATGCCCGAGACGGGAGGCATGATGTTCTCAGATCCCATGTCTTTTTTCCTGTTTGGATACATAGTCATGCCTCTCTTCTCAGTGATCTTTCTGTGGCTGACCGACATTATCCAGCCCAAGTACCCGGTTGAGGACAACTCCCCTTACCTCGTGTTTGCTCTCACTGGCATTCCTTTGGCCTTGGCGTCCTCTCTGTTCTTTTTCATCCCGTTCTTGATACCGTCATTGACCGACATCGGTGTCTTCAGGCTAAGCACGGACCTCTTGCTGCAGTTCACGACTGGCTTGGGTCTTGAGAGGGGTTATGAGTCGTCTATAGGGCTATTGGCCGTCCTAGTTGTCGCGACACTCCCGGCAGCGGCCTACAATACCTACACTGAGTTCAGAGAGAGGGGCATCGAGCTTGGGCTGAGCAACTTCCTTCGTGATCTCGTGGAGGCCAGGAAATCGGGGCTGAGTCCTGAGAAATGCATAATCAATCTTTCCGCCAGGAACTACGGGACGCTCTCTCCTCACCTGAAGGTCATAGCCAAGCAATTGGGCTGGGGGAGAAGCTTCCAGGAGATATACAAGGAGTTCTCGAGAAGCGTCCGCTCTTGGCTTTCGAAGATCAGCATGTTCCTCCTTGTCGACGCGATAAGCGTGGGCGGGGGAACACCGGAGACCCTAGAAACGCTCGCTAGGTTCAATGAATCGACGATCTCCATGGAGAAAGAGAAGAAAAGCATGATGAGACCACTTCTTCTAGTTCCGTACTTGGGAATGGCGATTCTGGTGTTCGTGATCGTCACCTTGCTGACATTCTTCAGGTCAATAGTCATGCTCACAGGCAAGACCGTACCGTTCGCCGACTTGGTCAGAGTAATCCTGCCACCGCTAATCATAAACGTGTACGGCATGGGACTGGTCGGCGGAAAGATCGCGAGCGGGAAGGTCTCAAGCGGGTTCATCCACGCAGTTCTGCTTCTGATCCTGACGTTTGTGGCTCTGTCGCTCTCTCCGTACTACTCGGTAGGTGTTGCCATTCCGGGGGGGTGAGATCATGAGACCGAGTCGCAGGCCGGCCCGAAGTTGCAGCAGGCAACGAGATGCAGTCAGAGCTAGGGGCGGGTACTCGGCGATAGCGACTCTGATAATGGTAGCAACCGCACTGGTCATAACCGTCGCCTCCACGTTCGTTTCCTTCAATGTGCTGGAGGTTCAGAGCGAGATGGCTGAGTACGAGAACGCAAAGGCGGCACTGATCTCGATGGCCCAACTCATCGAGACACTGTCGCAGTCTGAGGGCCTGGCGGGCTACAGCAGGATGTACGTCAGGAGCGGAAGTCTCGACATCGGTGCCGAACAGGAATGCTTCACTCTGAGAATCGGGGGCTGGACCGCCCTTGAAGCTCTGCTATCTTCAACGATAGGGTTCAGAGGAGGGCGCTTCATAGGAGGACCTGATTACTCAGTGCTAAGGGGGCAACAAGGCTCCTATGCCCAAGATTTTCTCATAGTCCCACCTTCAGCTCCAGAGATCCCATTGGGTTGGGTCTACGTGAAACAGGAGGGAGGTGCGAAAACTCTCGTGGACTTTGGGCGGGTCAGGATAAGCTTCATCGGAACCTTGAACCTCACGACGGGATCAGGAGGGTGGGAGTCGGTCAATGTAGTTGAGATCGTATTCGTCAGGTTACTGCGAGGACCTACGTACGGGAGGGAAGTCTTCGACCTGAGGGCTCAGAACAAGAAGATTGCCGTGACCACAGCCAGACTCCAAGGGACCACGTTTGGGATCTTGGCCGTGAGGGGACAAAGCTCGCAGACCTACACGCTCGTCTGCCCGGCTACGCAGAACGATAAACCGGTCGTGGCCACGATCTTCAACGTTGTAGTCATAGACATCGAGGTTGGAACCCAGTGACAAGCTGAATGCCATCTTCCCCGATCTCGTTCCTCATAACGACCGCTTCGCTCTACCTGCTGGTGATATCGCTGGTGGCATCGTTCTCCGTGATGTCAAAGGCGATCATGAGAGACTCAGTGAAATCCCAGCTCGCGGAGGTCGCCGACCATGTAGCTAGGAGCATGACCGAACTGCGCGCACTGCTCCAGTTGTCCGGCGAGAACGGTTCGGTACTCACAAAGACGCTCGGCCTGCCGATTGAGCTGGCATCGTTCGGATACACCGTCAAGATCGAGGGGACAGATGGCATGCTCTTTGTCGTTGCAGTGTTGGATTCAGACAGATCCATGTCCGCCAGCTCTGCCCTTTGGCTAGAAAGCGATGAAGTCAGCGTCATGACTGAGGCAGGAAGCTTCACTACAGAAGACCTTGAGATCACCTACGATAGCCTGCTGCACTCTGGACAGAAAAGCGCCTTGGTCTGGGCGAGGAACATCGAAGGAGGGCTATGGGTCGGGTTGGGGGCGTCCAAGGGATGAGACAGTGCAGCGTCCGAGGTGAGTCACTATGGAAGTAAACATCGACGCTCTTTTCTCTGGTCTGGTCTTGGTCGTAGTAGTGTCGATGCTTCTGTCTTTCCTGTACCCCGTAGCGTATGGGTCACTCAGCATGGCGAAAGAGCAGCAGCTGGAGAACATAGCAAAGACAGTCATGGACAAAATCCTGCTCACGCCCGGCTATCCCGCGGATTGGGGATCCAACATCGCCGTGAACATCAGTTGTATGACGAGCTTCGGGTTGGCTGAGGGCGGCTCGGGAGCACCGTATGAGTTGGATTTGGATAAGGTGATGAGACTAGCTAACAGCTCTGAGTTCATTCTACCGGAGGTGCTCCACCTTGACCCATTGCAGGTGGCCAATCTGCTTGGATTGAGAACGACTCAGAGGTACGGCTTCATGATAACGATAACTCCCGCCCTGAACATATCGGCTACCGAGCTTGCGCAGTTCACCCTCGCACCCGGAAATGTGGTGCCCTCGATTTTCGACGTACGAGTGTTCAATACCGCAAAGGAGCCCGCCCCCGCTTCCAAGGTGACGGTGCTCGCTATTCTTAGCGTGGTCTATTCAGGCGGAACGGGCGACATCTCCCAAGTGAACGCCACGACATCTTCGGCCCTGACAGACTGGCAGGGCAAATGCATCATCGAGATTACAGGCTGGCTTTCGACTCTCAAGGCTCAGCTGTCATGCAGGCAACTCAAGAAATCGCACGTCAGCATCATGATATTCGCGGAATATCAGGGGATAAGGTCTACCATTCCGTTTGACTTTGGCGAGACGCTGTACGGGTCCGCACTCGGGGACCTCCTCTTCGTCCGTTTCCCTGAAGACCAGTTGCCGAACAGTGCCGTGTTCGTCATCAATGCGACGGAATTGGTCGTCCCTCCGTACTACATTCTGACCGGTCACCTGACCAACGAGACGAACGGGCAGTCGGGCTTGATAGTCAACAAGGGATCTAAGCAATACCGGGTCTATCGCATCTCTACCCCGCCCTCCGATGAAGTAGTTGTGGGCTACATCATCGCGAAAACGAGAGGCGCTTACCTGTCAGTCGCGTTTCTCAGACCCCCTGATTTCACACAGTATGGGACGGGCGTCCCGTCAGCGATGAAGACATCTGTCCTCCAAAGGATAGTCAAGATAGGAGACACGCACTTCGTGTTTCAACTCACTGTATGGAGGGAAGCAGAAGCTTGACGCGACCTAGACCTAAGAGCGGCCAGATCAGGATCATAGAGGCGCTTCTCTCCGCGGCCCTCATCGTCGCCTCGATAACCGTAGGAGTGGGACTGATGAAAGCTCCGAACTCGCTGTCGTCCAGAAGAAACGAGGACATGAGCAACTCAGCGTACAGCCTCTTGATCAGGCTAGCCGAAGCTGAGACCTTCGATGAGCTGATGTTCATCAACGGGAGTCTGAGGAAAGGCTGGGAGGAGGAACTTAAGGTGATAGTGAACTCCCTGATTCCCGCGAATGCATTCTTCAACATGACGATATACAACTGCACTGTGCTCGATCAACTGGCTCAGGAGTCCGTTCTGAACTCCTGTCCCGTATCAAACGCCGCGACTTCGGAGGTATTCGAGACCGCCAAGGGTGTGGCAGGGGCAGATGTCACATACACGACTAGGAGGTTCTGGATCCTGAGGGTTCACATCGATCTGACATGGGGAGAGTAGCCTTGAGAACAGGGCGAGGAGGAAAGCGCGGGGGCCGAAGGGGGCAGATCCTGCTGGCCCTTGCGGTCGCCGTGAGCGCGCTCGTGATGAGCATAGCCATTCTGTCGTACGCCACGTCTGTGTTGTACGGCAAGTTCCAGCACGTGCCGTTTATGGAGGTCTCCAGCGCGATCGCGTCTGACTTCGGGCGAGCTCTCACAAGGACGCTCTCAGTGCTGACGCAGACCTACAATGCAACATCAGACATCAACGCAGCAAGGGCGAAGGCAAATGACATGCTCACGACCTGGCTCCTCGCCGCGACATCGGCCTTCGCAGGAAAGGGCGTGAACATCCAGCCAACGTGGACCTCTTCTCAGGTCCAACCGCTGAAAACCTTGTACGGGTACAACTACAGTGCTCGCTCCGTCTACAATTTGAGCAAACTGTACTGGTACCAGCCCCAGAGTCTCTCGGCAGTGGGGGCCAGCATTTCGGTCGACCTGCCGACGGCAGGGTTCTTCGGATTCAGGCAATCATTTCTGTTCCTTCTCAACCTTACGATCGATGTTCCATCCATCCTCATCGACGCGCAGGGCGGCACAGTCTCGTTCCGCATCCAAGTCCTGAGAGAAGGACAGCAGCCAGTCTTTGATTTGACCAGCGCCAACTTCGAAGTCCGGTGTTTCGATCCCACCGCGTCAAGTTCCCTCGCCACTTGGAGGACCGCGTTGATTGCAGGCATAGAATATGAAGGACTTGGTAACTATGTCCTGACGGTCGAGCCTCAGTTCCGAGACCCGTCAAATGCATCCTCTTTCTGGGACTCATACTACAGATACTTAGATATCATTGCGGTCGACAACAGGGATGTTCTAGTTGAGGCCTGCAGCTACTCCGGGATCGGCATGGAAATCCATGACAACAGCGACGTAGGATCGGTGCCCGGGGATCCTCGCCCTGGATATGTCCTGGAAGTACTCTCGAACTCGACGACCTTGTGGTTCGGAACTCAGCTCCAACAACCCACCTCGCCTCCCTTGCCGCCGATCCCAGGAAAGCAGTTCAGCGTTCTGGTCCAGTTCTACTCCGGAGGAGAGCAGCTGGGTTCCACGGTCTCAGCTCAGGTCGAAACCTGGGAGCCCTCCCAGCGTTTTCCGTCGAGTGATGGCATCGGGATTCCGTCCAGATTCTTAGGACAGTCAAGACTAGTGTTCCCTGTGAAGTTCCCGCAGGACGTTGACGCCCTAGAGGTCATGATATCATGGGAACCAGACTGCGACATGGGAGGCGCTAGCGGAACACTCACGAGAGTCGAGGGTGAGCCAGTGATCTCAATCGACAATGGCTACTACATCGCAGATGTGCTCAACACGTCGGAACCATCCTGTTTCCAGAACTTCACTGTTAGCCTGCAAAGAAGCGGTTCAACGGTCCGCTACTGGTTATCAGGATACGACACCGCTGATGTGAACGGAGCCACATTACTGCCGAGGAAGGTTCCCTTTGGATCTTGGACCGCGCTTGGAGGGCCTGTCAGGTGGTTGGTCTTCAGAAGGTCAAGTTCGATCCTAGACAGGCTCTACAGCAACGTCACGACCGCCGAAGCCGTACACGAGACGACGATCTTCTTCCCACTGAATGAGTCTTACTTCTACTGGCAGATGAACCTGACGTGGAAAGGTCCAATCATGCTCTCAAACAAGTTCATCAGGATGTTCGCTATGGAAGCGAACACAGGGGTGAACCTCGGATCACTGTCCAGATCCGATGGGGTCAGCCTAGTCAACGGATCCTTCTCTGCCGTCCCTATGGAACACAGAGACAGAAGGTACAACCTAGGCCAAGACTATGGTCATTGGGCGTCCGTCTATTCTCAGGACATCGGGGCAGCCATTATCGTGCCTGACTCCACGCTGTCCGAACTGCATAGCTTGAATGGAGACCAACTGTGGGTCTGGACTTCGGCTTCCCTTCAGAGACTCATGGAATATGACCTTCTCTACTTCATGTCTCCATCCGTGGGCTATACGACCAATCCCACGGATCCACTGCTGGCCAGGGGGGTGGGCCTGCTCTACGAAGGCGGCACGGCCAGCGAGCCCTATCAGAACGACATGGAGTGGCGCGTGTTCCCCCAGGCCTCTGTCATGCGGTCGTCGACTGGCGTAGATGTTCCGCGTGCCTACAGTCGCCTTTTCCTCGAGGGATCTGCGCCTACCATAGTGTCGGTCCTGAGCTTCTAGGGCGGACGACCTCACTTGCCCTGAGATGGACTGAGCCCAATCGAGGGTGCGAGTCCTCAAGGCACTTGGTCTTGTCTTCTGCCATCACGAGTTGCGTGCGTCCTAGTTGTTGTGTCAAAGGTACGCCAGCGGCGGACTCCGACGACCAGAACACCACTTGACAGCGTTCCGACGGCAGAGAGCAAGGCAAACAACTCCACATAGGGCGCGGTGGGCCCTGTGGCGCGAACGATCTCGTCGGGGGGGACTAAGGGAGCGGACTCAACGGGAGGAACTGAGCTCACGACCGAGTTCCTCGTCGAGGTCCTGACTTCCCAGGATATGTCACCGTAGACAACCTTGTCGAGATACGAGTTGTAGTACTGAAACGAGTACTCCTCTGACGAGAAAAGAGTCCGGTCGAGCAGATAAGAGCACAGTGCTTCAACCATAGAACCTCCCACATCCCCAGTGCTGAGGAATTCCTCCCAGAACTTGGAGGAGATCAGATTGCCGGACATCTCGATCCTCGAACTAGCAATGACAAGCGCGGGGCCTTTGGTTGAAGTGATGAGCACTCGAGCAAGGCTTTCGTTGCCAAGGTCAAGCGCGCCCGTGAAACAGGCTATCATGTACTGGATGCCATAAGTCCTGTTTATTTCGGGGACTTGTTCGTAGCTCATCAGGATCTTCCATTGTCCGTCCGAGTCACTTGTCCAAAGGGCTGAGGCAGTGCCGTGCGAGTAGGTGATCACGTGAGCGGCCCCGCTGGAGAGCAACCGGATCAAGAGTTGCGACGTGAGGTTCACGTTGGACGAGTAGTACAGGTGAGTTGCACCAAGCGCTGAGTCCTGAGCCACATCCATGTCACCTAAAACCAGTAGAGGACCAGGCTCAAGGTTTGTCTCCACTTCAATGATCTTAGACAGTGTCCGCTCGAGTTCTTCCTCGTCCTTCACAGGCAGCCTCCCAACAGCAATCTCAGGAAGGTTGCCTCCGAGCATGCCGACTTCGGAGTCATTCCAGTCCGGGACCCCGTAATACCAATCTGTGGGCTTGTAGTTGTAGTCCGCCAGCCCATATTCGTACGAAGGAGAGTAGACATACTTGGTCGGAACCTGATCGTACGTACCAACCAAGAGCAAGTACCTGATCCCCGCTCTTTCACGCTCAGATGCAACGAAATCATGAAGACAGCGAACTGCGTTGGACCCGCTTTGGCTATTGCTGATGGACTCAATCGGGGAAAAGCGTGCCTTGATGCCCTGCCCCGTCTTGAAATCGATGAACCTCCCTACTGATGTTTCATATCCCTCTGGACCCACGATCAACATGTCGTAGGATCCCGAATCAGCTGCGAGGAGGTACGGCCCGGCGCTCGACTGTATGAGCATCAGTGCGAGAAAGAGAAAAAACAGCGCTCGAGGTTTCATGTTCAGGTTGGGCCCAAAGCTAATTAAGCCCAGCTCCTACTTCAGAGTCGGTTTGTCAACGAAATGACAGACAAAGGGGTAACACTCGGTTCTCCGAACGTGGAAGGGGGGACAAGTCCCTACGACATTGAAGATATGTCGAACGAACTGAGGGAATATGGCCTCACCGTCAATGAGACAAAAGTATTCCTACAGCTCTCGAGGTTCTCGCCCAACACCGCGAGTGAAATGGGCAGGCTGCTGGGGATCCCAAGGACTGAGGTCTACAACATAGTCGCGAGCCTCCAGAACAAGGGAATCATAGAGGCAACGCTAGACCGTCCCGCGAAATTCTACTCAATCCCGATAAGGAGAGCGCTGGACACGCTGATCGAGGCAGAGAGAAACAGAATATCCACGATGGAGAGCAAGAGGGAGGAAGTGCTCAAGCGATGGGAGGCAGTTTATCCCGCGATTCCTCCAGAAGAAAAGGAGCGGCTTCAACTGCTCAGGGGTACGGACCAGATATATGCGCGCCTCTCGGACCTGATCGCCATGGCTCAGAACGAAGTCGACATGGTCGCTTTCGGAACGGACCTGACTAGAGCTCTCGACGCAGGGATTCTGCGCAAGGCACGAGACTTGCACAACAAAGGAGTGGCGATTCGTCTGCTCACAGATGTAAAGCCCAAAGCCCTTGAGGCTGAGCTATCTCACTCGTCGTGGATCGACATCCGCCAGACAGAGTCAGCAATTGAGTCAGCTCCACACTTCGTCGTTGTTGACGGCCATGAACTCTTGATGTTCACCAAATTGCCCGGCGGAAGCCGAACCGCCAGGAAGAAGGCCACTGCCATGTGGACAAACAGTCTGACACTAGTCCAGACGATGAAAAGGCTGTTTGACGAAACGGTGAAGACACCAACAGCTGTGGCGAGACTGGTTGCTGCGCAGGTAAGGGAGCCAAAGACGCCCAGTGAGGAGCAAGTGGCTTTTCGGAAGCAGATGATGAGAGAATTCTCTATGCTGGGCCTCGAGGCAGTTGAGAATATGAAAATCGTCGGTCGGTCCGGAATCACTCATGAATTCGACCTAGGGGTGGTCATGGGCAGTGCGAAGCCTACAGTCGTAGACTTCGTGTTCGATGCCACGGATGTCTCGGTGGTTCCTGTCATCAGGTTCTTCGCCAAGCAGAGCGATGTAGCGCCTATCGTTGACACGTTGACACTAGTTGTGAGCCCAAGGCTCGCAACGGACGCAAAGGAATTGGCCAAGTCCTACGGGATCAGAATAACAGAACTGCACCGTTGAGGCTGGATGTCCACTTAGATCCTGGCGTCCCTAGCGTTCCCGGTCTGACTAAGCTTTGTTGTTTTGCCGCACGTCCGCTCCGAACAGCATTGGGGAGATCTGAGAAAGATGCTCACCGTCCACGTCCAATTCTATGATCTTGAAGTCTACAACGGGGCCTTCTCGCATCAGGTCATTGAGCAGGGTCGAAAGAGATCGAAAATCGTTGTTCGGAAGGTAGGACCTGATGAAAAGCACGTTCTTCCCGACTTCTTTCGAGAAACTCAGGAGGAACGGCGTCTCCAGAAGGCCCGACGCGAACCTGCACATCTCGTCTTTCCCGGGAAATGACACGATCAGCTGGAGGAGACGCGAATCCTCGGGAGGGAAAGGAAGAAGGTTACATGCGTACCCCAAGACGAGACCCTTCTCTGTGAGTTTCTTCAATCGATCGGAGACCGTCGGAATCGACACACCGGCGACGCGGGCCATCTCAGACAGAGACGTTCGCGCGTTACCCTCCATGGCAAGCAATATCGTAATGTCCAGCTGGTCAACCTGTGAGCTGTAGTCCTCCGGATCGTCGAGAGCGAGGGGCTCCGATTCGACCAGCTTCCTTCGGATCTCGCTCCAAGGTATGCTCCACCTCTTCCCCTCAGCATCGTACCACCGGAACGACGGGCCGAATCCTACCAGTTCACCCACGGTGTGAAAAGACAGCTCGTTGATCGAGTAGAGGCTGCTGAGCCCCGTCAGCATCGACCTGTAGTGAGCATGAAGCCGTTCCGGTACCTTGAAGGCCACCAGATGACCGTTGCTTCCCAACACCTTGAAGGACTGGAACCAGTAGTTTAGCGAGAAGACCTTGTCCATGACCTCGCGGTCGTGCTCCCTTGATGGAGCTATTTGCAGGAAAGCCCTCTTTGCCCCCATCTTGTGATACGCGAGGTTTGTCATGATACTGAGCCGGAGGTTCGTTGTGAGGTTGTCTATTCTTCTGAGCACAGTAGAAGGTGCAACATCGAGTGACTGTGCGATCGCTGTGATGTTGCGGGGGCCATTAGTGCGGATTTCTCCTATTATCTTCAGATCAACATCATCAAAGGAGTAGAAGGGCCTGTGGAGTTCGCCGAAAAGCCGTACCTTCTCCGACCCGGCCTCCGAAGCAGCGACGTTGTTCTGGGTCAAGGTCAAATCACACTATGCTCCAATCTCCCCTCGCCCCATTCGCCCCGCAGGAAATCCAGACTCATGTCAGTTACACGTCGCTTCCAATTCATCACTTTGAACTGTTATAAGTTTTGTCGAGCAGACTGCAACGAAAACAACATTCTCACAAGCTCACGAAGCGGAATTCAGAGCGATGGCCCTTTTCAAGCAGAGTGGCTCGAGAAACGCACCCGGGCCAAAAGCCTGATTGGCAGTAGAGTCAAGTGAAAAACAAAGGATCGGGGGCTGTGTGCCCCCGAGATGCCTTCTTAAACTCCGTATGGATTTGCAGGAACTTTCGCGGTCTCTGGCGCAGCTTGAGCCTGCTCTGGTTGTCCGCCCTTGGTGAACCTGTGAGTGATGTAGAAGAGGACCACTGCTTCAGCTCCTAGGAACAGCACCGCCCAGTTTGTGAGATCAGGAAGTTCGGCGACATTGATGCCGAACCCTGTGGCGATCATGACGCTCATTATTGCTGCGACTAGCAGAGCGACCGCCACGACTGCCGTGCCGAACGTGATTCTGGTGGATCCTTTCTGTTCGCCCTTCTTGTTCCTCGTCATGTAGTACGCGAGCCCGAAGCAGATGAGACCAGCCACTATTGAGTACGGGAGTGACTCGGCAACAGGGTTAGTGCTGAAGAAGATCGCGTTGACCGTCTTGGGTCCCGACATCACCAGCGACACAGACTCGTCGGTGCCCTGCGCACTTCCGGACCACTGCTTGAAGACGGCCCACACACCGTGGCCTATCTTGTTCGGAGTGGAGATCAGCAGCGACAGACCAGCGTTCTTGTGGAACCACTCTTCCACGGCAGAGATCGGAGTCAGTTGGTAGGGCGCCGGAGGGCTTGCAGTGATCGTCAGCGTCGCATTGAACGGGTTCGCTACTCCGGTTGCGTTCACCACCAAGAGGTACTCGGTGTCGAAGACCATGCTTGCGTTGTGAGGGCCATTCACTAGGAACGAGAAGTCTATCCCCGCAGTTAGGAGCACGCCGTCGAGGTTCCAGCCCTTGAAGATGTACCTGATCCCTTCGGCTCCTGGCGTGATGACAGGTGCAGGTCCTCCCGCTGCGGTGCTACCGGCTGCAAAGAACGCTCCGAAGATGTCAAAGCCAGGAGGCAGTGCCTGAGGCACTCCTGGGATCGTCAGGCGGTTCCCATCGGGCAGAGTTGTGTCGAACAGCACCAAGTACTGGCGAATCCAAGCCGCCACAACCCTCGAAGGCTTAGTCATGACTATGCTCCCTGTTGGCGCGGTCTGGGTCACGTCTCCGGACCATCCCACAAACACCATCAGTGTTCCGTTTCCTAGATCCACAGGGGTGGTCACTCCGAAGTTGGCAGTTGCGCCCGGCACGTACCATCCAGATCCGTATGGACTGTCGTATGCGCTCACGACATCAAGACGGAATTGGAGTTGCCAGTTCGCGATTGCGACCTTGTCGCGGTTCATGATTATCGGGTCAGACGGTGAGGTGCTACCTGTTGCATCGCCACTCCAGCTGATGAAGACGTAGCGCACACCTCCCGCTTCCTCCACTATGAGAGGTGCGACACTTGCATGGGCAGTAGCATTCGGGTCATACCAGCCATCTCCACCGACGGCTCCGTGAGCTGAACTGACGTTGAGGTAGTATTGCTTCTTCCAGTTCCATGTCAATCGCGAGGGCGCTGTGATGGCGAAGGTGACAGCAGCAGTGCTACCCGTCGCAGGCACGCTCCCGGTGCCGTTCCAGCCCGTGCAGACGTATCGTCCGCCACCTGGGGGGTACACCGGCGAGGTCACTACCGCGTTTATCGTGGTTCCGGCCGCATACCAGTGATCACCGACAGATGGGTTTGGAGAGTCGTACAGGGATGCAACGGTCAGCCTGAACTCGCGCCTCCAAGCGGCTGCTTCAGTGATCGGCCCGTTCATCGTTATCTGGGACGCACCGACAGGGTTCAGCGGTCCCGTGTAACTCACAGTACCAGTGCCTGTCCAGCCCAGCCATACGTATCTCTCTCCGGCCACTGCGATAGGAGCGGCTGCGCTGATGGCGACGTGTGAACCTGCGTCATGCCACCCGCTTCCTGGAAGCACGGTCCCGAAGTTCGTGGTCATAGTCAGGTAGTATTGGGTCTTGTAGCTGCCAGTGACTGTAACCGGGTCATCCGGAACAGTCAAGGGCGATGCGTGATCCGCGCTCACGAACACGAACTGCTTGCCTGGGGTCGAACTCGCCACTACGCCAACATAGCCGAAAGTGATCGAGCCACCGCTATCGAGCCAGCCCGTGGTGAACGCAAGATCAGCGAAGGCCTTGTCCGAGCCGGCGACAGTCACCACTGTTCCGGTCACTGAGGAGTCCAGTCCGGACTGAGCGAACGTTATCTTGACCTGGGTCTTGTAGTTGCCTTCGATGGTCCCCGAGCTCGTGACTTCGAAGGAGGGGTTGGCTTGGTCTGCTGATAGTCCACCAGTGGATATCCAGACGTATTGCTTGCCGCTACTCACGCCCAAGGGAGACTGGAACGCAAAGCTATGGAAGCTGTTCTCGTCCCACCAGAATGAAGCACCCGCCCTGTCATAGTTGTTCGTGTCATCTATGACCACGACCGTACCAGTGAAGTCTGATCCCACTCCGGTCTGCGCGAAGGTGATCTTGAACTGCACGACATAATTCGCAGTCACAGTCTTGGCCTTGTCCATCGTCACAGTGGTGGAGAAATCGGATGGGTCATCTATTTCTGGCAAGTCAGCAGTTGTCCAACCGTCGAAGCGATACCTGGAAGAGCCAGCCACTATGTCGACATACTGATCAGTAGATATCGGAACTGAATCGCCATCATCGTGCCATCCAGCTCCCGTGGGTGTCGTGACACCCGGCGGGGCCGTGACGAGAGTCAGGTAGAACTGGGTCTTGTAGTTACCGCAGACTGTACCAGCACCTCCTATCGGTGAAGTCGGACCTGTGACTCCAGTCTTCACGTATTGCTTTCCGGAAACGGAGCTTGAGACTGGGTCTGCGTAGGAGTAGGTCGTTCCACTATCGAACCAATCCGTGAACGGCAACTGAGCTTTGGTCTTTGTGACCGAGCCGCCAATCGTTACTACCGTTCCTGTTGCATCGGCGTCCAATCCGGTCTGATCGAAAGTCACGTGGTACTGGGTCTTGTAGTTACCTACTACATTACCCGAGGCTGATACTGACAACGTTCCGGACCTCGCCGTTGTCAGACCACCACTGGTTGTGTCCCACCTGTATTGTTTGTCGCTACTGACTGTCAGGAGAGCGTAGAATTCGAAGGTGTGATCGCCCTGATCCAACCACAGGGAATGCGGGAGTGAGCTGTAGTCATTGCCATCTACTTTCACTATGTTGCCCGCGAAGTCACCCCCCACTCCGGTCTGACCGAAGGTGATTTGGTACTGGGTCTTGTAGTTACCAGTTATAGTGCCTGAGGTCGATATTGGAGAGCCTTGACCTGTCACGGAATCAAGCCTGAATTGCTTTCCGGAATCAGAGCTCGAGACCGGACTTGAGAAGGAGTAGGTCGTTCCACTATCGAACCAATCCGTGAACGGCAACTGAGCTTTCGTCTTGGTGACCGAGCCGCCAATCGTTACTACCGTTCCTGTTGCATCGGCGTCCAATCCGGTCTGATCGAAGGTGACTTGGAACTGAACAACGTAGTTGCCATACACAGTTCCAGGGCCCGTTATCGGTGAGGCGGGACTGACGCTGTCCAGCCTGAATCTCTTGCCGGCAGTGCTGCTAGCCACAGGGTCACTGTAGGAGTAGGTCGTTCCACTGTCAAACCAATCTGGGAATGGCAACTGAGCTTTCGTCTTGGTGACCGCACCTATTGTGACAACGGTCCCAGTGGCGGTGCCGTCTAGCCCAGTCTGATCGAAAGTGACTTGGAACTGAACCTTGTACGTCCCGGTAATCGTCGTGTCGGCCCCGATTGAGAAGCCCGACGCCGGGCCTGCTACGCTGTCCAGCCTGAGCCTCTTGCCCGAAATCGTTGTAGTGACCGGGGTGGCAAACGCATAGGTGATCGTCGTTGCTCCAGCTATCCCGGTGAACGTCTTGGGAAGCTGGGAGTTCGTCACAGTGAAGGGACTTCCTCCGATAGTGCCAGTCACGATCACCGTACCCGGCGCAACGTCGGGAAGCGGAGACGTGGCCACGGCGTCAAAGGTCAACGAGTAGACCACCGGAGTCACGTCGAAGTAGCAGTCCACATAATGGTCTCCGTGATCGCCCTCATCATGGTCATTGTTGTATCTCACGTGAAGTTCCCATGAACCGATCGGAGCTGTCGCTGAGAGACTGTAGCTTCCCGTCAGCTCGGTCACGCCAGTCGTCCAAGCTCCAACGTAGATGTCCGGTCCTGACGTGGGGTCAAGACGGAACTTGTAGTAATAGGTGTGGTGGGAGTCCGAGGGGACCAATCCAATAGCTTTGAAGTAGACGGTCTCGCCCTGGAGAAATGATGTCTTCAGCGCAGCGTACGTGGAGTCCGTTGTCCAGACCATCTTGTCGACGGAAACAGTGTCCTCGTCCTTCCACGTCGCCGGGGTCTCATACAGCTTGACCGTCCATGTGCCCAGTACTTGTGGTAGCGTGATGTCCAAGACAAAGTGGTCCGTGAAGCCACTTACCGCCGAATATGTAGAACTCGTCCCTCTCAAAATACCATCTGGGTCAAAGTACTTGACGTAGTAGCTCTTTCCAGTATCTAGGTTGGTCACGACCGCGTCTATTTGAGAACAGTCATTGTCGCTCCACTGGGCGTCTATCGACGGGCTTGTCACCGTGACTTTTGGCTGTGAGCCTTTTAGATTGAACAATGCGCCACCCCAACCTCTGCCCTGGTATGCAAGCGTGGTCCATGTGTAGGTGCCCGTGGCGGCTGGGGCTGTCGCTTGGAAGGTGACTGAGACCGACTCCCCTTCGTGCAGCTCATCGCCAGCGTCGTGAGAGTTCAGCTTGATCAATCCCGAAGCTATCTGCATGTCCCAAGACTTACCAAGGGGGGGCGTGAGTGTACCCAGCGTGACGCCGGTCCAACCCGATGGAATGGCCGCGGACACAGAACCGATCTCTTGACTCGAATCGCTCGACCAGTCGTTGGTGAAGGTGAGCGTATAGTCTTGTGTCTGGCCCGTGCTGGCCGAAGTGGGGCTTATCGATGCCTTATAGTATCGATCGACAGATGCGACAACGGCCATGAAGCCAAGTCCGCTAGTTAGAAGAAGCATCGCAACTAGACCAATCAGTATTGGTTTCCTAAGTCGTATCATTCGTATGTCACTAAGCCGACAGACAAGGCGGGCCCCTTAAAAGCTTTAAAACAAAAAACGCCCCAGAACCGCCGTTTTCTTAAGACTTTTGCGGGTTTTGGCGAGGTAGCCGGAAACGTCTAAGCCCCATCGATTTCGAAGGGGATCTGGACCGCGTCTCAGATGAGCTGTCACGGGGACGAATGACACCGCACACGAATCGAATGGAGTTGTCTGAGCTTACCGCTTGACGAGCTTCGTTCCCTCGGCGACTTCGACAATTGTCGAGAACAGACTCTCGAAGGCTGACTTGGTCTCCTGGTTGTGGGCGGTCTTGTTCAGTAGGAACAGGGCGGACCCGTTCTTGGACGCGATGACATCAGTCGCATGTCTGGCGAACACGTATGCCTGCTCGAACGATGTGGAGAACACCAGGTCAGAGAGGTTGTCGAAAAGAATCCACGTCTCCAACTCGGACTCCATGGCCTTGCCGGTCGCGTGGATTATCCGCGTGATGTCATTGAACGGTACGCTTGCAGCGTTCTCTGCGCCGGGCGTTGCCAGGATCACGACCTCGCAGTTCTCCACGCCCTCGGCCACGCGGTGGATCGCGCTGCCTCTTCTGGTGAACACGATACATCTCTCGGTGTTTGCTGATATCTCCTCGATCGCTTGGGTGATCAGAGCTTCGTACAGGAACCTCGGGTCGTACTCGATCAGCGTCTTCTCGTGCAGTAGCTTCCCATGGTCGAGGCCGAACGAACCCGCGAAGGCGTTCAATCGGTCCGGGTTGCTGCCCTCAAGCAGGACTAAATCCTTCACGCGGTCACGGCCCAAGTCCTTCGACAGCCTGCTCGCCAAGGACGCGAAGGTCCCCCAAGTTCCTTTGGCACCCCCGTTCATTATCGCGACGCGCCGGATGGTCTTCATCCACTTCGTGAAGGAGGTGGGATCGCCTGTGACGAGAGTCTGGGCGATCCACGACATGAGGGGGTCGAACGCACCTCTTATCACAGATGTTCTGTGTTCCTCGGGAACATCCTCCAGATGCGAGGTCAACTTGTCGGTCGTGATCTCTCCATTTTGCGAAACGTCAAGGTACTTCACCACATCCATGCTTCTCACCTTCTTGTAGAACTCGGCCACGATCGGGCCCGTGACATACTTTCTGATGGGAAGCAACGATCGCTTGTAGATCCTGAGGGAGACCTGCCATTCTGGGAGACCAGTGAGGGAACTGTCAGGCCCGACAAGCTCCAGGAACTGCCCCTTCGAGAAAGCATAGATGACGTCGGTCTTCATCAGGAAGGCTTGATGGTTTGCGACGACCTCTTTGAAGGCCTCAACCTTCTCCTGGTCGGACGAGACGGACGTGTACACGCTCTCAAGCACCTCAGTGAAGGGGCCCGCCAGTTTGTCCGACCAATCCTTGCCCTCGAGGTACTCCATGGTCTTGTCCAGCGCCTGAATGTTATCCAGTTGATCCAGCTTCTCAACGTTCAGTATGATCCTGAGTCTGTCGTATGTGACTAACTCACTGAGGCGAGTCTTGTCCAAGTACTCCAGCAGGTCGACGGTCTTGAGCCCCAGTTCATCGGATGGAGCGACATCCAAGAATCTGTTGATGAAGTTCCTGTAGGCGTCAGAGAATTCGCCGCCCATTTGCGTGAGACTCACCTTCCCTGGCTGTTCCATTTTGAAGCCGTACCACAGCAACAGAAACGATATGAGGTGAAGCGGACCCACCATTGGCGGAATGCTTTCATAGACTATCATGAAGGCGTTTAGACTCATCACACCGACTATCGGAAGTATGACCAGCCCCAGCAGCATCAGCCCGTACTTCCTGGTAAGCCAAGGGGCCTTGGCCTTTCTCATGTAGCCATAAAGCTCGAACCCGATGAAGAGGGAATACCCGAGGAGATACGCAAAGACCACGACGCTCTCGACGGTGAAAGTTGGGTAAGGTAGGAAAACCCATCCGTAGTTCGTAAGCTTCTCACTGTAGGGCATCAAAGCTGCCATGCCGACTGCGAACATTGGCGGAATCAGCACCAGCCAGCTTGCTTTCCTAGTTCCTAGAAGCTCATATATGAAGTACCCCAGTACCCCTATCGAGATGAAATACAAGGCGTTGGAGAGTCTGAACAACTCCAAGGCCAATTGGACATCTGGCGCGTTCAACTTAAGGAAGCTGACAAGAACGTTGAGCGAGGCAGTGAGACCATAGATGAAGAAAAGCTGATGCGTGGGGGATTCTCGCTGCCTCAGGAGAACGTCGACTGATAACGCTAATGACGCTAGACCAGAGATCGCATAGATGTAGGACCACGAGACAACACTCCAGTCTGGCATGTGGTCATGACCTCCTAAGCATATCAGTGATGTCTTGTCTCTCAGAAGGTATTATCTTGGGCGGCTTGATCTGCCCCATTGGGTACCCTTCCTTACCCCGGTTCATCGAGTACCTGAGAAACGCTCCAGTCTTGAGGTACTCCACTTCCAGTATCTCACCAGGATCCTCTATTCTGTTCTCACTCGCCAAATGCCTGAAATCCTCGCTTAGGGTGAACAGCGCATTATATATCCTTCGCTCAGCTTCTGTCTCTGACACTCCCCAGCTGTTCTCCATGAGAACGAGTATCTTCTCGTTCCCGTCCATGGACTTCGTGAAGGCCCATTTGTCTGATAGACTCAGGCCAGCCATGGCCATAGTCTGCACCGCAAAAGCCTCCGTTATCCGCGGGAGGAATCCCCGTATCGCGACGACATCTTTCTTCCTTCCCCAGAAGGAGAGAATAGGCATTCCGTCATCTCTAATATCATCGACGCGTATCATATCGCCTATATCATATCTCACGAATATCCCTCCAAAAGGGGTTGCGACAACATCATATACTTTTGTTTGTTTGATTTCTGACATTTTCTGCAACTCTCCATTCTCGTCCCTGAACTCGAGGTAGCAGCTCCTCAGGTTCGGCAAGAGGTTCGTCTTGTTTTCAGGGGAACCGAACATCGGAAGACCCAGTTCCGTGGCTCCATATATGCAGAATGGTTCAATTCCGAACTTCGTTTTCAGGTAGTCGTGATAAAGCTCAGTGTCCACCCCTCCGATCATTAGTCCTTTTAGCTGGAAGAATTCCGTTAGATCCTTCGACCTCTTCGAGAGTTTGGCTTGAATCCATCTCTCAAGCAGACTCAGCTTGGCCAGACTCACATTCATTGAATGGTAGTACTCCTCAAACAGAGACTCAGGCTTGGAAAAGTACTCACACATGAGGTATACAGAAGGAGCAATGCCTCCTACAAGGTTCACGCTATGGCCCTTCTCAAGATACTCCAAAGCAACGAAGAAACGCCTCCTAGAGTCTGGTATGTTGTCCATGACTTCCACGGGAGGGACGTCTTCTACCAACCCCTGCGAGGCCTTCCTCCCCCAGCCTGAGAGGTATGGAGCAGAAGGAGTGAAATTGAAGCCCTTATCACCTACTCGGAACTTCGTCTGTCCCCAGCGGGCACTGCACGCAAACAGCGTGGTGGTGATGACGTCGCTCCGGTAGTTTTCCCAGAAAAGCGAGCCATGAGCAGCCCATTTCGGTTCGGACACAGTGCCACTGGTCTTGGTAGCGAAGGTGAATTCTCCGATTATGTAGTCACTGTAGGGTTCTGCTGCAGCACGCCCGATCCTGTCGTAGTAATCCCAGCACAACTCGCCCGGCGCACGTGGCACGCTTTTCTCAAGTTTCTCTATCCCATGCCCAAACTGCGTCAGAAACCCATAATCCCCGTATGTGGTGACAGGAGCGTCATCAACTGAGGCACACCCCTTTGGGCACAGGATCTTTGCCTGAGCAGTCTGCCCCCACCTTTGAAGGTGCTCTTTCAGCAGCGCCTCATTCGCCTCAAGTTGCGCGTCGAACGGCTTCTCGTAGAAGCTACAATACTCCCTCCACAGATCGGCGCTGCTCTTCATTGAGCGTCTCCCCGACGCCTAAGCGTCTATCGAGGGGTCGAGGCCTCCGGGTATGGTATTATTGATATGCCGTCTCCCTTCACGATCGTGTACTTGTAACGTCGAGTGTCGTGATCCGTGCCACGCATCTTGATTATGGCCAACCTCCTCTTGTACTCGGCGTCCTCGAGGAAGGTCTCCATCAGTATTATGCCGTCAGCGACGAACTCCTCGACGCCCGACCCGATACCAGCCGAACCCCACGGCGTCTCCGTGATCAACAGTGTCGTGCAACCCACCTTCTCAAGTGCCTTGTGTAGAAGAGAGACCAAGATCCTTGAGTCTATCCTCTTCTCACTAGCTAGGCTAATCGCGGTGATGGAGTCTATCACGAGTCGTTTCGCCTCCATCTCTCTGACCTTGTCCATTATCATGTCAACGATCGCGTCAATCGCTCCGGTCCGCGCTACGAGCAGGTCCATTATGGCGAGCTTCTTGTCTCTGATCAACTTGTCGAAGTCCCATCCAAGAGTCGTCATGAAGTCCCTGAGCCTCTGCGAGCTTTCTCCGAACGACACGAACACGCCCGGGTCGCCGTACAGCGTTGCCCCTTTGTAAAGGAACTGAGTTCCGAGTATCGTCTTTCCGGTTCCTGGTCCTCCGGCAACCAGGACTATGCAGCCCTTCGGAAGGCCTCCTCCCAGCAGACCGTCGAGTTCCCGCAATCCCGTTGGTACCTTCTCCATCTCAATCACTCACCTCGACTTTGAAGGAGAAGACGCAAGCCGTGTCTCCCTTTGCCACACATCTCTCTTTCTGTAACGACACTCTGTCCGTCTTAAATGCTTTGGCTGCGAAGCCCACGAACATGCCCTTCAGCAGCATCTCGATTGTCTCGTGAACCGGGTCGTCCTTGGGAAGCGGGAGATCAGAGAAGGACACCCTCCCGGACTCGGCAGAGCCCGTTGGCATCTCGACTGCAACCGTACCCCATCCCCTGCTCTTCAACAAGTCACCAAACTCTATGAAGGCTTCGTTCGCCTTGTCGGCTGAATTCTTGATGTTCCCCGCCATCTCCTGTCCTATGCCTAACCCGGCTTGATGAAGGATTATCCCAGAGCCGCTGCCGAAGACCTTTCTGACCTCTTGGGCCAAGCCCAGCAGCTCAGGCTCAGTGATCGTCATAACCCTGCTCTCTTCCTTGTTTGAACTCTTCGCCTGTTTGGTCACGGACGAATCGACCTCATCTCCTCGTTTCGGACTCGGAAAAGCGAGCCTCGACATATAAGCGTTGGCGGCTGAGGCTCCATCAAGTCATAGGTGGACCCGGTGACCCGTTAGTCTCCGGTTCACGGCTAGCGTTCTATCAGGTCAGGGGTTGTACTCCTTGTGGCTACATACCCTTTCGGCATTGATGGTCTCGGCTTCTCGGTCCACCATGTAGATCATGCGACAGCTTCTGCCAAAGTCGTAGGCACTGTATCCCCTCCAAGGCCCTTGTTTTGTGACTCCAAGCGAATACGGGTCATTCGAGTCTGCAAGCTCCCTCAAGGCAGCGTCTATCCGTCTCTGCAGCTCAGGACTTGAGTTCCTGTATCCTCTCTTGAACCTATTCGAAACGCTTAGGTTCCACTTGCGTCGCCCGGACATTCGCCTTCTCAGCTAGTCCTGCTCTGAGTGAAGCCACTCAATGGCGGTCTCGACCTCTGAGAACAGTCTGCTTCTCCCGGAGGCACGCTCTTTTCTGGCCTCCGTGATTTCCTTGATTTCGACGGCCGAAAGATAGCTTTCGTCGAAGTTGATTGCATCGCCGATTCGGGGCACTGTGTCCAGCATCTTTGTGTTTGACGAGTCTAGAGTCATCCAGCCCATTGTGATATTGTACACTGACGCCTGACATGAGCTGGCATTGGACTGCCATCCAGATTGAGACACACTCAGTGGTAGCATGCGAGTCATACTCCCTTCAGCTTCTTCAAGATGTTTCGCGGAACCTCAGCACTTATGTTGACATTCCACCTGACGTTGTACAGTGGTTCGCCATTTGGCAGGAAGTAGGCTTTTCCAGTCTTGGGGTCAATTCCTCTCGATATTTTCGCCACGGAAAGCTTGACCTTGATCCGAGAGCCATCTTGGAGATCATATACGTTCCAGTCCTCCTTCACGGTGCTATATTCCAGATCCTCAGCCTCTATCTCCCCGATAGGACTTTCAATCAATGAGACCGTCTTCCTCGAAGACATTCCAAGTGAACCGCACTCTTCTCCTAATAAGCATGCTTCTGTCCACTGTACTGGATGACTCTGCCTGTGTCCTCAATCCTGATTCAGTATTGGATGGTCCGGGCTCCCCCGTCAACAACAGTGTAGAGCAGCGTCATCTTCCGAACGCACTCCAACAATCCCTCCCTCCGTTCAGCGATCCCAGCACAATGATGTCAGCGTGCAACTGAGAACAGTTGAAATTGAATCTACGGATCGAGCTTGCGGGAGATGATCGATGTGGCCGCCGACAGGCCCGACCCCAGCAGCGAAACTGCGGACGAGAACCAGTACATTGTCCTGAGTCCCAGTTGGTCAGAAATCAGACCGCCGATGTAGGGTCCTGATGAAGATCCGAGCGTGCTGATCAAGTTGTAGAAGCCGGCGTACAGGCCGCCCTTCTCAGCTCCTCCGAGGGAGGAACTCATCGCCATGCCCGACACGGTGAAGAGCCCGTAGAACAGACCTCTCAGTGCCTGCACGAACAGGTATGCGAACAGCGCGTTCAGTACTCCGTAGAGAGCGTAGCTGACCGCCAGACCAGCCATCCCAGCCGAAAGGACCCACAGGGCCCCGTACTTGTCGGACATCTTCCCACCGAGGTACATAGCGGGGATTTCGGCCATCGCTCCGACGGCAAGCACTGCACCGATCATCAACGGCCCTCCGCCGAGTTCAGCGAGCAAGACGGTCACGAACGAAGATGTGGCGCCCAACCCCAAGCTGCCCAAGAACACGCTGGCGTAGAACGGGCTGCCCTGCTCAGTCCTCCGTGAGGGCTTGCCTTGTTCGATCACGGGCAATGGTTTCGGATGGTCCGGCTGATTGGCGAGGGGTAGGCTGAGCAGGAAGTCGAGCACCGAAAGTAAGGCTCCCAACCCGAACGCGAGCCTGAAATCGGAGAAGACTGATGCGACCAGCCCGCTCACCAGGCACATGACCGCCCAACCAGCCGAGCCTCCCAACCTGTACAGCCCCATGCTGATTCCCATGGTGTCAGGGACAGAGATGCGCGCGACTATCGACTGCATCGAGGGCATGAACAGCGACATAGGAAGACCCGCAGCGACGAACCAGAAGGCGATAGACCAAACATCAGTAGCCAGAGCGACCATGGTCAGGCAGAGAGCCCTGAAGAAGAGCGAAAGAGCGATCAGCAGCCCATGCTTTCCGTACCTGTCAATCAAGCGACCGAAAGCGATCTGCGGAATGGACGAGGCAAGAACGGAAGCAGTCGAGACCAGACCGATGGTCGCATAGTCCAGCCCAGACGACTTCAGATAGATTGCCACGAACACGTAAGATGGGGCCATCGATCCCCAGAAGAGCGCCCCTATCAGTGCTAGCCTGTTCGCGTCGTCGGATCCCATCGAGAGCCCTTTCTACCTCTGCCTCAACTTCCCGAGCAGCCGAAGGTCTTCTTCTAGAAGCTGCTCGCCCGTTCCCTGCGCGAGCCTGTTCCACCAAGTGGGCGTCGACTCGTAACCTCCCCTCTCGTAATCCTCCTTCATAGGGATGTACCCGCTGTAGCCGTTCGCGTATGAGACCAGGCCAGTCGGGCTGAAAGGTGACCTCCTCTTGAGTTCGAAGCCGAGCTTGACCACTGGCTCTCCTGGCATGGTAGCGAACGCCAAGTCTCCGATCCTGAATGCCTGCAGCTGCACTTGCTCTGAATCGCTGAACTTGGCGGTACGCACGAGCTTCAGGTTCTTGCCCGTATAGTGAGTGACACCCTCCAGTTCACGTATTGTCTCAATGTCTTTGCCTTCTCTTCTCGCCTTCTCCAGTGTCTGCACTTGATCATTGTGCAGCTTCTCTGCGGATTCCAGTGATGGGATGACCTTCTTCACGGAAACCGAGGACGAGGCGATCCCGATCGTTGGTATCTCGAACATGCTCGCAGATTCGAGTCCCTCCAAGGCTGCGGTCGCTACAACGAGGCCCAGCCTTTGTGCGTCGTCGAAGGTTCCGTAGCAACCATAGCCTCTGCACGTGATCGGGTTGAGATCTCCCGTTGCCGCATTGGTGTACACGGAGACGTGCTTCCCTCCAAAAGACTTCTCCATCGCCCGTGCAGTGTAGCCCATCCAGTCTCCGGAGACCTTGTAGTTCGAACCGCCCAGTACTACGCCGTGGCACGCGTAGTTCACAAGTGACGCGAACACCTCTCCTGCCTCGTCCTCAAACGAGAGCGCGATCACCTGTGGATCAGTCGGGCCGCCTTCGACCCTCCTGTTGTAGGTTATCTCCGCGTGACCTGTCCCCCACCTGGCAAATGCCTTGACCGAGGACTCTTTCGCCTTCTCTCCAGCCTCCACCAGAAAGGAGGGGAACTCCTGCGAGTACGCATCGTTGAGGTCGGACTCAAGATCAGACGTGATGTCGGGGTTAGGCGCGGGACCCGAGTGAGTGTGAGTGGCAGCGACTAGGATCGCCCCTTCGTCCATTCCCAGCTTCGTCGACAGCGCCTTCTTTGCTTGCCGCGCAGCTTCATTCGGGATTTCGACTATGTCAGCGGAGATCAACAGAAGCGAAGTCTCATTGTCCTCAAGGTAGATCGCCCTTGCGAACAGGTCATCGTGAATTCCCTCTGACGGTTTGTATCTGTTTCCGAATCCTCCGAGTTTCACTCCCACGGGAGGAGTGGTGTCAATTTGAGCAGCACCCGCGCGCATGCGCGCAACTTGTCCTCTCGGAATAAAAGGTTGCTCTGCTGAGACAAGAGGTCTACCGCGACCACTCTGGCCTCAGATCTGACAATAGCACCTTGACCTCATCAATTGTGACGAGTCGTGCTCCGCCCTTGCGCATTTCCTCGACGGCCCTTGCGCTGTCTCCTTGTTTGAGATCCACGCCCCTTATGGCGTCCTTGAGCAGGAAGACTTCGAATCCGTTCGCCACTCCACCCAAGACCGTGCTCTTGACGCAGTAGTCTGTTGCGACGCCTCCTACGAACACCTGGTCGACGCCCAAGTCAACGAGATACTCGGCCAGTCGCGTGCCGTCGAACGCTGAGTAGGCTTCCTTCTCCTGCAAGATGGCCTTCGACACCAGCAGGCATGTTGAAGGGAATTCGAGACGGTCATCGATCTCCGCGCCGCGAGCCCCGCGAACACAGTGGACCGGCCAGGTTCCACCGTGAGTCACAAAGGAGGAATGACACTCAGGGTGCCAGTCCCTCGTGAACACCACCAGCTCCTTGCCCGCATCGAACAGCCGAATGTACTCGTTGAGCACTGGTATGATCTCATCACCGCACGAGACTGCCAAGGCTCCTCCCGGAAGGAAGTCCCTCTGCATATCAACCACAATGAGCGCCGTTCTCATCCTGCCAATCGACTACGACGACCACTGTTTTATGGATTGCCCTTGAGTGGAACACGAACCCCACGTCGGCCTCTCGCGAGCAAGTCACATTCACGAGGCCGATACCCGGCAGAGCGGAACTGCGGATGAAACCGAGGGAAACGGTTATATCGTGTATGTCGGTTGTTGTATTACAAGAAGTGTAGTATGGAAACCGCAGTAATCACGGTGAGGGTTCCGAAGTCGCTCAAGGAGGAACTCAGGAAGAGGGGCATAGAGTTGAGCGAAGTGGTGAGAAAGGCGCTTGAGGAAGAACTCAGGAAGAGGGAGCGGAAGGAGCTTGAGGGTGCCGCTACCAGACTCGGCGAGCTTTTCTCAAGGATGCCAGAGGATGACATTGTCAGGAGCATCAGGCAACAGAGGGAGCAGAGGTAGTTGTATCTGCTGGATTCAAGTTCGGTGGCGCTAGTCGTCCGCAAACTGAAGGAGAGGGCCGTGTCAGTGCTATCGGGAAGCGTGACATTGGACTTGGCCCGGTATGAGTTGGGGAACATCATTTGGAAAGAGTGCTCGTTGGAACGAACCATCACTCCAGAGGAGGCTGAAGGAAGGGTCGCAGACTTGGCCAAGATTCTGAAGCCAATGGAAATCGTGCGAATCGAGACGGGTGAGGACTTGAGGGGCGTGATGCAGCATGCGACGAAGGCTAGAACGAGCTTCTATGACGCCTCGTACCTATACGCGGCCAAGAGAGGAAGACTCATCTTAGTGACAGAGGACAGCGAGCTTCAGGCCAAAGCGAGACATAGCGGCATCAGAACCTTGAGAGTCACAGATGTCTTGAGAGAACGCGGCCGCTCCGCCTGACACCCTCGTGCTGATGGCCAGTGAGGCATCTGCTCATCTCAGACCGTGAATCTCTGCAGATCCTTTGGCTCTCCCGCTGCAACTTGAGGCTGACCCAGCGGTGGCAGTGGGGGGGGCAGTCCCATCGACTTGCTAATGACCGCGAGTTCTCCCAAGGTGGCTGTCCAGATCGCTTGAACCACAACACCTGGCAGCTGGCTCTTCTTCAGTCCCTCCTTCATCTCTTGAACCGCGGTCTTGTCTCCCGAGAGGTAGACTCTGCCTTTGGACATCAGCTGCCCAACCGAGGGCGCGTAGTTGATGGTCACTATGAAGGGGACTTCGACTGAGTCCTCGCCTTTCTGGGAGAAATCTGCCAAGTTGATGTTGACGGCTATTTGCAAGTTTGGGGGGAACTGCTTGTCTGGATCCCAGAACCTGTCCGCGGAATAGCTCGTCACAGCCACCTTGATGCTCAACATTCGAATCGACCCTGTGTTGCCTCGTATTAAGCGTTAGGACCCCTTTGGAGGCTGAGCGACCATATCCAGTGGAGAGTCTCTCCCCGACCGGCGGCAGGATAGAACTTAAAAACCGAGCGAATTCCACGGCCAACGCGCAATGATTTTCGGATTGAGGACAAATGCGGTTTCGTGCCTGTTCTACGCAGTATCACTGGCCATGGTCGACCTAGATCCGATGGTCTCAATCGCCTTAGCCCTGCTCGGTTCAGGAATCTCGTTCTCGCACTTGATCAGGATGTCGGCGCGCTCCCGAGCGAGCAAGTAACGAATTGCATGATCAAGTTAACCTTGTCGAAATCAAACCCGTGCAAGTCGATGTGAGTTGGCTCTTCGATGAGGTCCTGCCGGATTCAACACATCTAACAGCGCCAGAGCAAGCAGGCTTCAAGAGAGAAGGAACGGTGCGCAAGGCACTTTCGTCAGAACATCCAACCTCGCACGTCGAGAGAAGTCCGTTAGAATGCTATGCTTATGTCGCCTGAGTAGCTACAGATCCCTTGAACTGCTCACCTTGACACGTCTTGAGGCCACCTTCGCTAGTGAGCCATCGTCAGTGACTAGCACCGACCTTCTCTTGACGGCGCATGCCACGTAGGCCGCGTCATAGAAGGTAATGCCTTCTTTCGTGGCGATATCCAGCACCTCCAGGGAATCCAGTTCAGACAGTGGTATTGAGTTCATCCAACTCACTAGGTAGGTCGTTACCTTCATCAGCGACCTAGCATCGGCCGGGCTGAGCTTTGCCTTTGTCCTCTGCATTCTCCAAAGGGCGTTGCCGATCTCATAGATGGTAAGGTCAAGAACGCAGTGTCCCTTCAGCACGTCCAAGGCCTTCCCGCCCCTGGTCACAATCAGGTTTGTCAGCGAGCTGGCATCAAAGACGTTTGGCAAGTCATCTTCCCTCTCTACTTGCCCTCACTGCGAGAACGACATCCTTCGCACTTACCTTGTTCTTGAGATTGCGGCTCACTTCATCGAGCTTCGCTTTGAGCTCTTGTTCCTCCAGCTTGGACACTTCCTCCTCAAGGGCCCTCTCTATTACCGGAGTCACCCTCACCCCGTACTTGCGCAACTTCTCCCTGAGTTCCTTGGGAATCTTGGCAGACACTGTTGCGGACCTCATATTACTGCTCGGTAATACGCGGCGGTACTGCTATTTAGGTCTTACCGGTTCATCTTGGCTACTCAGCCGGTCGGCAGAGGGCTCACCGAGGGATCGGCATGATCCTCAAGCTCATATTGTGGGTCTGGTGAATCTGACTCCGCGCACCAACATCGCGGGGGCGAGTACCGGCGTGTCCACTTCCCACCACTTGATCCAGTATCTCTTTGAGCCGGTGGCCTCGATGTTCCCTAACATCCTCACCAAGTTGTCCGTCAACCTCAGTCCTCTCACTGGTCCTGCCACCTGACCGTTTTTGATATTGAACAGACCGTCGCGCAAGATCGTGGAGAAGTCGCCCGACCTTTGGTTCTGATACCTGAGGTACCAGTTGTTCGTGACGTACAGTCCTTCATCCACCTTGGACACGAGGTCCTCGATGGTCCCGTTGCCCGAGGAAACCTGTAGGCTGAACGGCTTGGGGATCACCAACCCAGCACTTGCGGTCGTATTGGTCTTCATCTTCGTTGCTGTCGTCGAATTATGCAGGAAAGTCAACAACTTCCCGTTGTTCACAATCGGGTTCGCCTGCGTCGGCACTCCTTCGTCGTCGAACGGGACTGCCCCGGGACTCGATGGAGCCGTCGCATCGTCCACAAGGCTAAAGTGCGAGGGCGCGACATCCTGACCGAGCTTCCCAGTGAAGAACGACATGCCCGCGTCAACGTAGAAGGCTGAAGCTGCACCGGCCATCTCCTCGATCAGGTCTGCCGTCGTCATCGGTCCGAACACAACATCGAACTTACCAGGTTGGGCAGGTTCAGCGTTCAGTGCCCGTTTCGCGACATCTCCAGCCACTCGGCCGATTTCTCTTCCATCTAGGCCGTCAAGGCTGTTGGCTGCGGCTGCAAACTGTCCGGTGGACTCTCCGTCAGCGAAAGCCCTGACGTTCAGGTTGTACGAGGTCGCCCTGTAAGACCCATTCGGTCCGCCAGAGGACCTCTGTGTGAGCCTGACGGTTTCAGACGTGAGGGAACCCGCCACTCTTGCAGCGCCCGCGCTCCGGGCTGAGTCGATTGCATCCTTCACGACTTCCGGGGGCCTCTCTATCTTGGCTGTCGCCTTTCCTACCTCCAGTAGCTTCTTGTTGTACTTGAACTTCCCCTTTGGAAGCGGGGCGTAGGTTCCCCCAGAAGGGCTCAACTTCGCCATCTTTGCCACGTCAAAGACGGCCTTCTCGATGGCCTCCTCCGAAACATTGCTTATGACCGAGCCCGCACGTTTCTCCTTGATGAACAGGAATATGCCGACCGAGGTGTCCTTCACCACCTTTGAGACCGTTACCCCGTTGTTCGTGAACCTGATCATCGACCAGTGGCTTTCCCTGACTTGTGACACGGAATCGGTTGCTCCTGCCTTCTTTGCCTTTCTGACTACGAACTCCACTATTTCATCTGCCTTCATGCTGAAGCACCACCCAATCTCACGTTCCTCAGCCTAGTCGTGGGCCCACCGGTCCAGACCGGAGCTCCCTGCATCGGATCACCCTTCCCGCACGTTGCGGACCAGAACTTCAGGTCCTTCCCGACCGCGTCAACAGCCTTGAAGAAACCGACTGTCGTTATCTCGATCGCTGGATTCCGCACCGGAGTGCCGATCTCTCCGTTCTCTATCTGGTACGCCTCATGTCCGACGTACTTCTGATTGAACCTCCGGTCGTCGATGTTCCACTCCGTGAAGTTCTTGATGTAGACGCCGTGCTTTATCTCGCCGATCAGATCATCAAAGCAATGGTCACCGGGCTCCATGTAGGTGTTTGCCATCCTCACTATGGGCTCCCTGTCATAGGAGACTGCTCTGGCAGCGGCGTTGCTTGTCCCACCACTGGCTGCCGCGGTCTCCCTGTTCTGGAGGAACTCATTGATCTTCCCTTCCTTTATCAGATACCTCTTCCTCGCCCTCACGCATTCTTCGTCGTACAGGTAGTACCCGTATGACCTAGGCAGCGTGGGATCCTCTACCACATTGACGACTGGTGAGCCCACTTCCATCCCCAACGAGGACATCGAAAGGTAGCTCTCTCCCGCTTGGGCGGCCTCGCGCCCCATTATTCTGTCCGCCTCTTGCGGATGTCCGCTGGACTCGTGGCAGACCAGGCCAACGACTTCTCCTCCCACGAGGAGGTCGACTTGGTCATTCGGGGGCGGAACACCTTCGGCGAGCATTCTCCCGATGACTTCACCCTCCTGCTTCATGGTGCTGATGATGTCCCAGCTCTCCACAGCTTCCCAGCCTCTTGACTCGCCTCGTTCGCTGAACCTCTGGGCACTTCCCCGCTGCGGGTGCATCGCGACGAGCAAGTAGAATATCGAACTCCTAGGCACGATGCTTTCAACATCACCACCATCGCTCGTGACGACATGCTTGTGGGTGACCGTTGTTCCGATCTCGAACATCCTGCTGACCACATCCACGCCTCTTGGCTTGGCTGCCTGCACAACCGCACCATCAGCCTCCTTCAGGAACTCGATGACCTGATCGAATTCGACGTTGCTGAACTTGATCCTCGGTTTGATTTCCACTTTGTCTTTTCCTAGGCCCTCGTCGCTCATCCGTATGGGTTCGACCACGACCTTCAAGCTAGCTTTCGCACGCGCGACTGCGTCGTCTACGAGGTTCAAGACGCTGGCTTTTGTAAGGTTGTTAGTCGCGCCGAAGCCCATGGATCCATCAAGGACGACCCTTAAGCCGATTCCCTTCCTGTCCACAGATGAAGCGACCTGGAGTACTCCGTTCTGCATCATGACTCCTGCCCCGACATCCGACTGATATCTGGCCTCGGAGTATGAAGCCCCCCGCTTTGAAGCTCTGTCAAGCGCAGCAGTGAGCAGTGCTTCGATGTCCGCCATTTTGCCGTGGGCAGCAACGGAACGGTATTAAGCGTTAGTGCGCGGCTCAAGAGATCTGCGGTATTTCACTCGCTTGAACTTCCCCGAGCCCGCGCCCGAATGTCCCCCAAGAGCCTTCCGGGTTGCGATTCCCGTTCTCTTCGCTAGGCGGATCGCTGGCGACCCTTCCGCCGGACACGCGTGGATCGCGAGCCAGTTCCAAGGGCGTGAATGTTTAGGATCTTCTCCTCATACGATCTGATCGAGTAATCGACGATCCTCCTCGCCTCGCTGGCATTCCTCCAACCCTTGACCTTCACCCACTTGCGCGGCTCAAGCCTCTTGTAGAACTCAAAGAAATCCTGAATCTCCCTCAGGCGATGAGGGTGGAGGTCGTGCACGTTCTTGAACCCATCAAACCTGGGGTCACCGACAGGAACGGTCAGTACCTTCGGATCCTCCCCTTCTTCGTCCTCCAGCACGAGAACTCCGATGGTCCGGGTCTTGACCAGGCAGCCCACTTCGAGAGGCTCGTAGCTCAGGACCATCGCATCAAGAGGATCGTTGTCACCATACCAAGTTCGAGGAATGAACCCGTAGTCGACCGGAAACACAGTGGAAGAGAAGAGCACACGGTCCAAGACGAATACCCCCCATTCAGACTTGTACTCGTACTTGACCCTGGATCCGCCCATGACTTCAATGATCACGTTCACCAACTGGGGGGGCTTGTCTCCGGCGGGGATGTCTCTCCACAGGTTCATCGAATGTGAGTTTCACACTCCTCTCTATATAAGCCACTTCGTTCTATTGGCGGCTCTTCGCGCGGCACTAACTGGTGTTTGCTGCAATCCACTTCAAGGTCCCTCTTTCAACCTGCGAAGGCTCCCTCAACTGCTACTCCTGCGAGTGCTTCAACGTTTTGTCAGATTGCGAAGCTGTGCTTCTGATAGACTTAACAACGCAACGCACCCAACAACGAGAACACACGATGACAGTCAGAGTGCTTCTGGACACGGACATCGGAGATGACATAGATGATGCATGGGCTGTCTCCCTGTGCCTCCGCCACCCCGAGATCAGACTCGTGGGCATTACCACCGTCTGGAGAGACACTGTAACTCGGGCTGCCCTTGCCAGACTACTTGTTGAGAGCGCGAGAGTTGCCGACGTGGAGGTGGCCGCAGGGAACAGAGACGCACTGGATCAAATCCTCGATCCCGGCAAGCAAACGTACGCGGAAGTGCTCGAAGACAAAGACCAGGGGCTCAAGCAGGGGCGCACAGATGCCGCGCGGTTCATGGCCGAGACAATACGAAACAATTCAGGGTTGACGCTCATCTCGATCGGCCCGCTGACCAACGTCGCGAGGTTGTACATGGAGTTCCCAAAGGAATTCGCCATGATCTCCCGACACGTCATGATGTGTGGTGACCTGATTCCAGGCAGACAGGATCCAGAATACAATGCCGGGTGTGACCCAAGGGCCACCCGAATCGCGTTATCGACTGGCGTCGCGAAGTCCATCGTCGGGCTTGACGTGACGCTGAAGTGTGGTCTCTTCGAGGAGGACCTGGAGGCGCTGAGAGCAAAGGGGACAGTGCTCGCCTCAACGCTCTACCGGATGACTCAGCTCTGGCGGAGATCCTCCGGAGCACTTCCCGTGATGCACGACCCTCTTGCCGTCATGTCCGCCGTCGAAGGGGGAGTGGTTGACTTCGAGCGGATGAGGATCGCGACCGACGAGAAAGGGAAGTTTGCAGCCGTGGAGGGAGAACCCAACGTCGAATTCGCTGTCAGCGTGGATCCTGGCTTCCTTAGGCGAAGGCTCATCGAGATTATCAACTGAGAAAAGCACAACCGAACCATGCTCCATCCCTGCGCAGAATGAAGCCCGTCGCACGTGATACTCCTGAAACAAAGAATTGACCATGCCAGGCGCCCGTGACGAGCCCGTGTGCGTGGAAAGCTTCATGAGAAGCACGGGCGCGCTGGAACAGAGTGAAAATCATGTTGAGAAAGCTTAAATCGTCTTGTCTATAAATGGACCATCGAACATGGGGCAAACAGCACAACTTTTGATAATCGGGCTTCTCATCATCGCTGCTTTCGGCGGTGGATACTACGCTGGGACAGAGTCGCAGACCTCTCAAGTATCCCAACTGCAAGCGCAGGTCTCTGACTTGACGAGCCAGAGGAACTCGCTAGAAGCTCAGCTGGCGTCGGCGCAGGCCCAGGTCGCAAATCTCACGAGTAGAATCGCTGCCCTGTCGTCAGAGAAGGTGACTATGCAGGCGCAGATCGACGGATTGGTCACTGAGAAACAGAGTCTACAGACGAGGGCGATCCAACTGAATTCGACGATCCAGCAGCTCAACGCGCAGATCGCATATCTCAATGTGCTCCTCGCAGCGGCGAACGCAACTATCGCAACCCTATCGTCCGGTGAACCTTCGATCCTCGCTGTGCGATTCTCACCGGGAGGAGGCTGTGCCGACCAAGTCGAATACTGGCTTGGCAGGGCTAATCACACTGTCCACGTCCTGATCTACAGCTTCACGCTCGATAGCATAGGGGATGCAGTCCTTGCTACCTACCGCAGGGGAGTTGACGTGAAGGTAGTCTTCGAGAAGTCCCAGGTGAGCCAGTACAGCGAACTCTTCAGGTTGGCGGCTGCAGGTGTACCAGTCAGAAACGACACAAACCCGGACTTCATGCATGAAAAGGTCGCGATCATCGACGGCTACATAGTGTTGGTCGGGAGCTTCAACTGGAGCGCTGCCGGAGAGAATGACAACAACGAAGTTCTGCTCGTGATCAAGAGCGCTGACTTGGCAACAACCCTAGAGAGGGAGTTCCAGAGAATCTGGACCACAGGTCGGTGAAATCCACCCGTAGAGGATTGTGTCTTGAGACGGCATGAGCCCGATGATGTCAAGCCAAGCTTGGCTACGCCGATGCTGCCACCAGTCTTTCGGCATTCATGACCCGGAGAACCAGAGTCAAGAGCAGGACGACATACAGGGTCTGAATCAGAATTGAAGAGAGGACAAAGGCCGAAAAGCCCTCGGATATGTAGAAGTTCTGCAGCACTGCCATCCCCGCTACTGGGACCAAGCATATCCACCTGCTTATGTAGGCGGGGAGGAAGAACGTGAAAATCGTCCCTACCGATAGCACGAACGTGGCAATGCTCGCATACGTCTGCGCTTCCTTCAAGGTCTTCGCGAAGAAACCCACTAGAAGGATCAGGGCGGCGGCCTGAACTAGAAAGATCGGCGCCACGACCAGCATGATGGGAAGATAGGACGGGTCGAGGCTGATCATCTGCAGATTGCCAGCTGTCTGCCCCATGAACGTCGACGTGATGACACCTCCGAACGCAAGTCCCACGATGGTCGCAACAAACGAAAGAAGTCCGAACGGAAGCAGGGAAAGGAGCTTGCCCACCACAATCTCCCTTCTCGAAGCGGGTGAGGCGAGCAGGGCTTCGAGCGTTCCCTTGTCCTTCTCACCCACGCTTTTCTCCAGGCCAATGCCGAGCATGGCGGAGAACGCTGATATCACGAGGAAGAATGCTCCCATGAAACCCAGAGGTGACGCTTCCTGAGCTCCTTCCTTTCCAACATTCCTGACGCTGAAACCTATCGGGTTTATGAACTCGGGATTCAGATGCACCGACGCCAGTCTCTGAGCCACCAGCACGTTTTCGTACGAACTGATG
>Ga0315296_10000107_pt1 | contig 83048 bp, 65 predicted proteins | sample YL17G14_18_MG_FD_203921 | JGI IMG/M metagenome (GOLD analysis project Ga0315296, IMG submission 203921) | Sediment microbial communities from Yellowstone Lake, YNP, Wyoming, USA - YL17G14_18 | ecosystem: Environmental > Aquatic > Freshwater > Lake > Sediment | place: USA: Wyoming | collected... | reverse complement strand
CCCCCCCTGCCCCCCCCTATAGGGGGGGGCTGGGGGGGGCGGGCCTCGAGGCTGTAGGGTATTCAATTGGCATTCGCTCTAGCGGGTGACGCCCAACGTGCCGCGATAGGCCTCCAGTTGCGCGTCGCGGCCGAGTTCCTCGGTGATCTCCTCCCAGCCGTCGTAGATCTGCTGCATGCACGCTTCCCTGGTGATCTCGCCGGCCAGGAACTGGCTGATGGCCGTGTCGAGCACGACCTGCTGGTAGCGCTGGTTCTGCGGGATGCGCAGGTCCAGCACCATGTTCGGGCTGGCCAGGCTGCCCTCGATCGCGCCGAGGTAGTTACTGGCCGCCGCCGGGCTCATCCCCGCCTCTACCCACGCCTGGCGGTTCAGGAACTGCGACGTGCGGTAAGGATTGTAGCCGGTCTTGCCGATGGTGACGTCCACGTTGGCCTGGGCTGGCTGAGCCATATAGGAGAAGAAAGCGTAGGCCGCGTCCTTAACCTTGGGATCGGCCGCCGCGTTGATCGCACCCGACCAGCCGCCGTAAGCCGCGAACGGCGCATGGTTCACGCCGTTGATGGCATACGGGCACGTCGTCTCGTCGCAGTCTACCAACTTGCCGGTCGCCCGGTCCAGCACCTGCGTCGAGCCGGGCAGGATCACGGCGCCGACCTTGTCCTGCATCGTCGAGATCGTCGGGTCGATCGCCAGCGTGCCGATGTCGCCCCAGTCCATCGAGAGCGCGCAACGGCCGGTAACAAAGAGAGAGCGCGTATCGCCGACGTCCAGGTTCAACTCATCCGGCGGCCCGTACTTGGTCGTCTCATTGTAGACATCCAGCGCGGCCGCGAAAGCCTCGTTGTTCACCAGCGGCTCCATCGTCTCGGTGTCGAAGAAGGCGCCCTGGCCTGTGCCCTGGCTCTGGACGAACGCGCTGGCGATGGAGTAGATGAACCAGTAGGCCTGGGCATTGCGCTTCTTCGAGATGCACGACCCATAGTCAGGGTCACCATCGCCGTTGAGGTCCTGGCCGTGGAAAGTCTTGGCGATGTTGACGTAATCCTCCCAGGTCTCCGGCGGCTTCAGGCCCGCCTGCTCCAGCAGGTCAGTCCGGTAATAGACGATGTGGAAGTCGCCGTCCAGCGGGATGGTGTAGATGCGGCCTCCGTAGGTGGCGCTAAAGTCGCGGAAGAAGGGGGCGATGTCGTTCCACTTGATCGCCGGGTCAGCCGCGATACGATCGGTCAGGTCCTCCAGGTAGCCGGGGACGATATAGTCCACCATCCACTGCGGCGCAAACACGAACGAGTCGAAACTGTTCGTCCCGGTCGCCAGGTCGGTCAGGATCTTCGGGTACAGGTCGCTGAAGGGGACGACGATCACGTTGATCTTCGCCCCGGTCAGTGCAGTGAAGTCGGGGCCGCGCCGCTGCAGCGGTTCGGCGATCTGCGGCCCGGTGAAGGTCAGCACGTTGACCTCCAGTCCCTCGAACGGCTTGGCCTCGGGTGTGGGTGTGACGACCACCTCCACCTCTTTCTCGACCGGCACCTCGACCTCGACCGTTCTTTCGACGGGCACTTCGACGGTGACGGTGACCGTCTGTGGCGCACACGCAGCCAGCATGGCGATCACGACGAACGACGTTACGATCATGCAAAGTTTGGATTTCATGCCAGTCTCCTCCTTGGGCTATGAAAAGATGGTGAGAGCAGGTTGATACCCACTCTCTCTTCCACTGTCCTTCGCCTGGCTCCAACCGTTCAAGGTGAAGGGCTGGGCCAGGGCGTACCTGTTGCCGAAGGCCACTGCCTCCAGAAGTTGGATGGCCCACGGCGGCTATCTTCTTGAAGCAGTCTCACCTCCTTTCGTCGTCGAACTTGCAGCGTCCAGACTTCCGAAGTCTGTTCCCAGAGACCCATAGCGACCGTATTGGTGCACCGCCTGCGTCATGGCCACAAAATTCTCCGGCGGCACGCCCGCCCCAATGCCATTAGAGGAGCCGAGCACGTAACCCCCGCCAGGAGCCAGCCTGACACAGTATTGACGCACCTTCCTTTCGATCTCTTCCTTGCTGCCAGACACCAGCAGGGCGGTCGGGAAACTCCCCATCAGCGCCATCCTGCCGGCCCACTTGCGCTTGAGTTCGAAGACGTCGTTGAACTCCGGCTCGACTGGATGAACGGCGTCGAATCCAACGTCGTACAAGATCGGCAAGACGTCGTCCATTTTGCCAGCGGTGTGCATAGCGACCAGTTTGCCGTGCTCTTTGGCCGGCGCGATCAGGCGCTTCATGCGTTGGGAAAAGATTTGTGCGCAATCCTCGGAATGAATCCCCAGACCAGTATAACGAGCAACGTCATCGCTGACCATGACAAAAGCCAGATCGCCGGCAAAACGGTCACACACGACCCGCATCACCTTTTCCTGGTGCTCCAGCAAGATATCCATCAACTTCTCAACCAGTGGCCGGTTGTTGTAGAACACAGAGGCCGGGTCGTATGCCCCTACAGCCAGCAGGGCACTGTCAAAGAATGCAGTAAAGCAGGCGCTAATGCCAGCCCCACTCCCTTGCGCTGCGCGCAGATAACGTTCCAGGCGGCTGAGTTGATCGGCCAGCGCGGGTGGGGGCTCCAGGTCATCCAAGCCGGCCCAGGTTCCCACGACATGCCTGGGCCGCCAGGCGAAATCGCAGGTCACCGCGTCCATCCCCGTGCGCTTGGCAAACTCCACGTGATCTTCGGGCGTGACAGCCTGCCCATCGCCCCGGGCATCCACGATGTCGTATTTGAGTTCGCGCTCCAGCACGTATTCGTACACCGCTTTGCTCGTGACGCACAACTCCAGATGCGGCACCCGATCCGGTTCCTGGTATTGGAGTGCCTTGAGCAGGCGGGTGACGTCGGATTTGTCATAGTCCGATGGCCGTCCTGCTCGTAGCGGAGCGAACATCGTCAACCCGGCGATCTGCACAGGGTACTCGTACTGCTCGGCGAGGCCAAGTGGCTTCACGATCGTACTCTCTTCTATCTGTGCACTCTCAGGCAGCGGCAAACTGACGGCACAACGGCCATCGCCCTGCAACCGGCTGCCACACGAATGGCGCACGATGAGCCGGGTCGGTAACACGACCCGGCGCGGCGGCAAACTCACCTCGCTGTCGAGCCGGCTGAGCAGCAACTGGGCCGCGTTCACCCCCATGTCGTACGCGGGTTGGACGACGACGGTGAGGAACGGGAAAAGGCTGGAGAAGTGGGGCAGGTCGTCGAAGCAGACCAGCGCGATATCCTGTGGAATGCGCCGACCTCGTTTCCCCACGGCCTGAATCACGCCGGCCGCGATCGTGTTGTTGGCTGCAAAGATGGCAGTGGGGTCGAGGCCCTCGTCCAATACCTGGTAAGCCAACTCCTCGCCAGACGTGATCCGGTATTCTCCCTGCCGGATCAGGCGCCGATCAACCGAAATCCCAGCCTCGGCCAGGGCCATACAATAGCCGGTCACACGATCCCTGGCCGTCGAGGTGTTCGCCGGCCCGGCCAGCACGGCAATCCGCGTGTGGCCCAGGCCGATCAGGTGCTGGACCAACGCCCTGGCACCGGAGACCGAATCGCTGTAGACCGAATCCACCTCCCAGCCCTCGATGCGCCGGTCAACGATGACGGTGGGGGTATTGCGCCGGCGCAGTGTCGCCAGATTGTGGGCGTCGGAGTCATACGGAGCGATGATCACACCGTCCACCCGTTGCGCGGCGACGACGTCCAGGCAGCGCCGTTGTTTGAGCGGGTTTTCATCGGTGTTGTAGAGGAACACGGAATAATCGCGGCTCTGGGCAGCGTCCTCCACGCCCCGCGCGATCGTGGTCCAAAAGGGGTTTGTGATATCGGAGACGATCAGGGCCAGCGTGCGCGTACGCTTGGAGCGCAGGCTCCTGGCCATCACACTGGGTACGTAGCCCAGTTCCTCGATCGCGCGCTCGACCTTTTCGCGCGTAGCGATGCTCACGTTTCCCGTGTCGTTGATCACGCGGGAGACTGTGACCGGGGACACTCCCGCCAGCCTGGCAACGTCGGTGATCGTTGACAATGGCCACCCCTTGAGCAAGTCGAGAGAAAGTGGTTTGAAAACGATATCATGGTATCGTTTTCAACACCTATATATTATATCGCATTTCCCGGTGGGTGTCAATAGGGGGTTTCATTCATTTTCAATCGCCAACGTGCGCAGGAAACCCTCCGCGTCGGCCTGGTTCATATACCACGCGATGTGGAAGGCAAAGCCGCGCCCGCCCAACTCCCGCACGATCTTGCGCGCCCCCTCTGGGCTGACGGACAGTTGGCACCGTTTGCCGGCGTCCCGGATGCGCTTGAGTAGCGGCAGCCACTCTTCCGCCGGCGGCTGGCCGTCGCCCGGCACCCACTGGATCCCCCGCAGGCGCTCCAGCGACAGGAGCATGTCCAGGTGCGGGATTTCCCCTTTGCCGTCGAGGTGGTAGAAGGCATGCTCCAGCGCCTGGCAGCAGGCCGCCAGGTCCGGCAGCACGAAGCGCTCGAACATCCTGGGCGAGATCATGTAGGAGAAATCGCTCTGTAGCATGTAGCACCGGCCCGGCGACCAGATCGCCGCCCACGGCGTCGTCCCCCGGCCGACTTGCTGAATGATAGCGTACAGTTCGTCGTAGTAGCGCAGCCACAGCCGGGTGATCTCGCCCGCCAGCCGCGCCACCTCGTCGGGTGCGTCGTACAGGTCCAGGAGCAGTTGCTCCGTCGTGCGCAGCGAGGCCAGGATGTCCAGGTTGCCGCCCAGGTCGGTGTGCGCGACGGAGACGCAGTCTCCCCAGCGCTCGACGGCAGCGCGGGTGAGTTCCCGCACCCGTCGCCACCAAGGCTCGTCGGCATCGTAGGCCGGACGCAGGCCGTGGATGTCCACCATGCTGGACGGCTCAAACCAGACGGTCTCCGGCACGGGATGCACCCGCGCGCCCACGAATCCGGCCATGATGCCCGGGCCAAAGTTGGGCCACCACCTGGGCCAGGCGTCACCGTAGAAGCGCGTGCACTCCAGGTAGGCCTGGTAGCGGTCGATCACCTCGTCGGCCGGCATGTCGAGCGGGAAGTTGGCCGTGAACACGTGAGCCTCCGGCAGAAAGGTGTCTGGCGGAAACTCGATGTTCTCGATCACCACCATCGGGCGCTCCAGTTCCCCGGCCCACCAGGCCGTCCAATCGCGCTCGATGCGCTCCCAATCCTGTGCGGTGAAGCGTACGTTGATCCCCACGTCGTTGTCCTCCTTGGTTCCACGTGACGTCAAGACATCAGGTCCGGCGGCAAATGGTCCACCCGGTTCACGTACTGGACGTCCAGGTGGCCGTCGCTGCGGAAATCGAGGCGCGTGATGGCCGCGTTAAAGTGGTGGTAGTAAACCTGGCGGCCGGGCAACTGGTTGAAAAACGCCTTCAGCAGCGCGTCCAGAAAATCGCCGTGCGACACGAGCGCGATCCGTTCCTCGCCGGCGGCCTGCTCGCGCACCCGTGCCGCCACTTTGATCGCCCGTCCGTAACAGGCCGACCTGTCCTCGCGCCCGCCGTGCCACCACCCCTCATCGGTGACGCCCTCCGGCAGTACATAGTTCGGGAACTCGGCCAGCATCTCCGCGCGGGTCTTGCCCGGATACCCGACGATGCCGCCTGCCTCTCCATAGTCCAGGAAGATGCCCCCGTGCTCGTGCACCTCGACCCAGACTTCGGGTGCCAGTCCCAGCGTAAGCCCGATCGGCTGGGCGGTCTGCAAGGCCCGCCACATCGGGCTGCAGTACAGCCGGGTGATGCCGTAGCCGTGCTGGTTGTGGCCCTCCGCTTCCCATAGCGTCAGGCTCGTCCCGCCTGCCAGGTGTTGGGCAAGGATCTCGGCCTGGCGCCGCCCCAGTTCCGTCAGCGGTGGATCACAAACCCGATTCTGAACTTTATCCAAAGCGTTGTTGGTGGATTGGCCGTGGCGAATGAGAACCAGTTCCATCTTACTCGTCCAGCACTCCTTCCACCAGCCCCAGCGGCAGTGGTCCTATCCGTTTATCCGTTTCCCCATCCGTTGACATGTCCAACGCTCCTTCCGCCAGTCCCAGCGGCAATGGCTCGGGGCGGTCGCACGTGCTGGCCAGTTCGACGTGCCGGCCCTCCCGCGAGGCCTGGTGAATCGCGTGCATGATCTCCAGCACGTGGTACGCCATACGGCCATTGGCGCGATGGGAACGGCCCGAGCGCAGCGCATACGCCATGTCTGCCACGCCAATGCCTCTCGAGTTACGGGTGTATCCGTGCGTCAGCGGCACCTCGCTCCATTCGGCCGCCCCGGCGCGCCTGACCAGTACCGGCCCGCCGAACCCGTTGGGGTCCGGCACGGCCAGCGCGCCTTCTGTCCCGTAGACCTCGATCCACGGCAGCCGCGCCGCCCACACGTCGAAACTCGTCACGAGCGTGCCCACCGCACCGTTGGCAAAGTCCACGATCCCGGCCACGTGCGTGGGCGTATTGACCTCGATGCGAGTGCCATAGTGGGGCTGGCTGGTGATGATGCGCTCGGGAAAGGTGATGCGCGCCGAGCCCGTCACCCGCCGCACGGGGCCTATCAGGTGTACCAGCGCCGTGAGATAATACGGCCCCATGTCGAACATCGGCCCGCCGCCAACCTGGTAATAAAACGCCGGATCGGGGTGCCAACTCTCGTGGCCGTGGCACATCATGAAGGCCGTGGCGGCCACTGGCTCCCCGATCCAGCCATCGTCTATCAGTTTGCGGCACGTCTGCAAGCCGCCGCCCAGGAAGGTATCCGGCGCACCGCCGACCAGGACACCTTTCTGGCGGGCCGTTTCCAGCAGCCGCCGCCCGTCTTCCAGCGCAATCGCCAGCGGTTTTTCGTTGTAGACGGACTTGCCGGCCTCCAGCGCCGCCAGCCCTACTTCGGCGTGCGCCTGGGGGGTCGTGAGGTTCACCACGATCTCGATTTCCGGATCGGCCAGTAGTTCCTCGACGCTGCAGGCTTTGGGGATCCCGTATTCTGCGGCTTTGGCGAGCGCCCGCTCGAGAATGAGGTCCGCACAGGCGACGATCTCGATGGCCTCAAACGTCTTCCCGGCCTCGCAGTAGATGCCGCTGATGTTGCCACAACCGACAATGCCAACCCTTGTGGGAACCATGTACCTCTACTCCTCTTAAAAGGGTGCAGATATACGGAGGATTCTCGCAGGTTAAGACGAAAAATCCGCGTGAATCTGCGTGAATCTGCGTCCAATTTCTGAAAAACCTCATCGGCTGGCCCACAGCATGCCGCGCCGGACGATCTCGCGCGCCTCCGGCACGTCGAAATCCTTCGCCACGTGGCCGACCGAGCAGTAGAATATCCGCCCCTGGCCCCACCTGCGCTTCCAGACCACCGGGATGGTCACGCCCGCGATCCACGGGACGTGTGCGCCGCTGAAGGTCGTCGTCGCCAGCACTTCGTTGGATGGGTCCACGTGCATGTAGTACTGCTCGGACTCCACGTGAAAGTCTTTGAGCCCGGCGGTAATCGGGTCGTCGTGGTCAATGATGTTGACCTCGTACTCGATGACCCCGCCGGGATGCGCCACCCACTGGCCGCCGACCATAAACTGGTAGTCCACGTTCGTGCGGAACGAATCGCCCAGGCCGCCGTGCCAGCCGGCCAGGCCGACGCCGCCCGCGACGGCCTCCGCCAGCCCCTTTTGCTGCGCGTCGGTGAGCGTGCCCATCGTCCACACCTGCACCACCAGGCTGAGCGACCTCATCCTGTCCTGGTCGAGGTAGGCGTCGAGCGTGTCGGAGATCTCGACTTCGTACCCCTGTTCCTGCAACAGCGGGGCGAAGATGTCCACGCACTGCTTAGGCTCGTGGCCATCCCATCCACCCCACACGAACAGCGCTGATTTCATGCTTCATCTCCTTCATCTGGTTTCAGTATATGGGGCAGGCTAGAAAGCCTGCCCCACGAGATCGTGAAAAAGTAACCATCCAAAGCCTATATCGAGGTGGTTTCGGCCTCGTCTGCTTCTTCGCCACCCCATTCCTCTCTAACGTCATCCCAGGCCAGCCAACCAGCCTGCTTAGGACGCCCACCAGCCTTATGTAACTCAGAAAGAGCTTGAATGGCTACTTTGACATCTATAGCATCTTCTATCCAATTGACAAGCGCTTCCCAAGCCTGAATAGTCAGCAGAACAGCGGTGTGTCGTCCCTCACTGTCTATTACAAACTGCACAGATTTCGACATATCTAAAACAGTCATCAAGCGGGCACCCTCAGGCTAAACACAGGTACACGAATCACGTCGGTCGGTTGGAGTTTCCGGGCCTTCTTTGCGCTGACAGCGCGGGCAATGCTCAGGCCGATGGGTCAAGATGACCAATCTGGGGTGGAGAAGGTTCTGGTGGAGATCAACTTCGAATGTGACCTCCTCCATATCTGCCCAGTAATCAGCAGAATCGTGGGTTTCCCAGAACTCAACCTCCTCGTCCAAAGTCTCGAAATCAGGTATCTTGGCCATCTCCAACGCGCTGGTGCTGCCACAGGTAGTGATTTGCCCCAATTATATCCAACAGCAGTAATTGGACAAATGAACAGGCCCGTGGCCCTGCTTTTTCATCCCAACCGGTGCCGATGGGCGAAAAGTAGGGCGCCACGGGCTCACCTAAGGTCCCATATCAGAGAACAGTTAGGCATCGTCTGCCTCTTTTGTCTCAGGCAGAAATCTGCTTTTGAACCTGTCTTCGAAGCTCTAGTGGATTTACAACGTTCTTGAATGGCTGTCTGACACCACCGGTCCCCGTGATCACTACAGTGCCATAGCCAAGGAGCCTACCGAGAACGCTTTGGTTTATGCCGATCGCCTCAACCTTTGCCAGCATTAGATCGAGCGAGCGGCGTCGGATAAAGCCCATTTTGAAAAGCACTCGCTTGTTTGTCACTGCGAACTCTGATGTCATATAAGTTACAACCGCTGAGATACCACTCAAGAGAGCGAGTAGAAGCAGAAAGGGGCCTATGCAACACGTCGCCGTACTCGGGTCATTCACTGTCTTGGCTGCAAAAAATGGGATGATAGCCAGAGCTCCAGCAAGTCCTACAGTGACCGGTCCAAGGAAGAGTACCCAGTGAAGCCTTGTTCGATAGGCTATCCACTCATCGGACATAAGGTCTTGCTCTATGTACCCTGTTGCCTGATATCTTTTTTCCCTTCGGGGCTCCTTTTCAACTTCCGCGATTGGTTGCAACGGGACTTTACCTTCACGCGATACGACATCTAATGTGGAAGCTAATCCTTTTGAACGGTTTCGTAATACCTTGATTCCTCGTTGCGCTGCTTCATTACCTGGATTGATAGCCAGGACGTTCTCCAGGCAGACACAACGCCCCTCGTCTGTATCCACTGCGCCGCTTAACCATAACCAGCCCATCTCGTTGCGCTCGTCCTGCTGGACAACCTGCGCCAACAGTCTACGCGCTTCTGCTGTCCGTCCTGCATTGAGCGCGGCAATCCCTTGCTTCAAAAGGTCATCGGTCATCACCCTGATCCTCCTGAGAACCCTTGGCCAATAAAAGATAGAAAACGGGGCGGCTTCACTCCCGCCCCGTTGTCCCTGCCCTATCGTAGCACACTTGTGTTCACACAGCGTCAAAAAAGTATGAGATATTGGCTAAAACGAAAAAGTAACCGTCAACACCTGACCAGCGCACAGCGTGACAGACTCACCCAGCATGAGGACCACCTCGCCGCCGACCTGCGCCATCGCCGCCGGCACGGGCTGGCCGTCCACCGTCACGGCGGCCGCACGGACTGCACCCTGCGGCCGGAAGCGCAGCACCTTCACCACCAGCGTCCCGTAGACAGGCGCGATGGTCTCCACCTGCGCGTCACCACTCACGCGCTGCGCGAACGTGCCCCAGCCATCCCGCGCCACGAAAGGCGCCCGGTAGTCCTCCGGTCCAATAATCGGCGCGAACCCGATCTCTGCCGCGTGCGCATCGTAGCCATAGCCAGACGCCGCCTCGAGCAGCGCCCACGACGCCATCGCCCGCACGTAATGGTCGCCGCATTCGACGTCGTTCCACGGGCTCTGCTGGCGGCCGTCGTAGCGCCCGCGCGCCGCCTCCAGGATGCGCAACGCCGGCTCGACCTGCCCCTCGTACAACAGGAGGCCCGCCACTTCGTACTCCAGTCCTGTCCACACCTCGTCCGAGTAGAGCGTGGGCACCACCGGGCGGCCGCCCCGCGGCCAGGTACAAACCAGCAAGCCCTGATCATCGTCCGTCACGAACGCGCGCGGTTGCTGCCGGTGGCCGTGAAAGTGCTCCCGGAAGTTGTAGCGGAAGATGGAAAGCACGGCCGTGCGCACCCGCCCGGCGTCCAGCACGTGCCCCAGCCCCAGCACGTGCGCCCACCACTGCCCCAGCAACTGGTCGGCGTGGCAGCCGGTGGCCCAGTTCTGCTGCGGGTGTTCCACCAGGTCCACGTCCTGGACGTAATACTCGCCGTTCCACAAGCGCTCCTCCAGCGCCGCCCGCCCGCGCCGGTAGATTCGCTGGCACTCAGCCGCCAGGCTTTTCTCTCCACACAGGCCGGCCATGGCCTCGGCCGCCCGCAGCGCCGCCAGATAGAGCGTGCCGATGAACGTGTTGGCCCCGTAGATGGAAATGTCGTAGGTGTTGGGCTGTTCTCCCTCGATCACGCCATACCGGCCGGGGTCGTGCACGGCCCACACGTAGTTGAGCGCCTTCTTCACGGCCGGCCACACGCGCACCAGCCACGTCGCGTCGCCACACGCCCGGTACTCGCGGTACGTCTTCAGGATCGCGCCCAGCAGCCCGTCCAGCGCCGGGTGGGCCGGCCCGCCGATCTCGCGCTCCCACGGGCGCGGCAGGTAGATGGGTACGGTCACGCGGTGGGGCAGATAGCCCGAGGGATGCTGCTGGACCTCCCATTCCGTCTCGCGCATCGTGCGCTCCAGCGCCGGGAACAGCCGGGCCAGCGCCATCTCATAGTTCCACACGTGCGTGCAATTGAGCGGGCAGCAGCCACCCACCGGCTCGGCGTGCGAGGTGGAAGCGCCGTGGCAGCCCTCGAAGCCCCAGAAGCGGCCATCCTCGGCCCAGAAGCAGGTCGGTGTGCGGATGACGCTCATCTGCGACGTGACGGCGTCGATCAGCGCAGCGGGCAGCGTCGTGTCGTAGAACGTGTCGCGGGCCAGCCGCGTCTCCCTGACCAGCCGCTCGAAGTGAGCCTGCACGTAGTTCACCACGTCCAGCGCCGAGCGGAACCAGCGGTTGTACTGGTTGCCCAGCCAGAACTTGCTCTTGTCATCCTCAATGCCGAGCCCGCGCTGCGGCCAGTTGACGTAGCGGTTCGGGAAATACCAGGCCACGACGAACGTGACGGTGCGGGACTGGCCCGGGCCGAGCGAGAAAGGCACGGCCAGTGCGCCGTTCCAGGTCTGGCCGGCGGGACTGGGGCCGGGGGCGGAGATGTCGCTCAACCGGCCGTCAGCACTGAAATCGGCCCATCCGGCGTCCAGGTCGTCCCACTGGGCCAGGCAGGTGGCCTCGGGCGCAAGCGCCGCCAGTACCATCTGTCCGTAGCCCGCGTCATCTTCCGGCCGGTGCGCCACACCCATGCGGATGGCCGTCACGTCGCCCAACCGCTCCAGCGTGTTCAAGTTGCCGCCGTAGACGGAACAGGTGGTGCCAGAAATTGGGGTGACGCCGTCCCAGCCCACCGCGTTCTGTAGCGTGGCGGCGACGGAGGCCTGCCAGCCAAGAGCGGTCGGGTTGGTCACCGTGACGTTGAAAACGATGGCCGGCAGCCCGGAGTCCTTGCTCTCCAGCGGGATGAAGGGGCTGAACGCCTCCATGCGCACCCGGAGCGGTAGCGTTGGGTCGTGGTAGGCCAGTTCAGCGATGGGGTACTCGCCGATGAATTCGACAGCCTCCACGCCTGGCAATTGCTTTAGGAGTGCCCGGTGGGCAGGCGGCACCTCGTGATCGTTGGACGTGGGCGGGGGCGGCGGCCCGGCCGTATCGTACAGCGCGCTGGACTGCAGCACGCGCGCCACCGGTGTGCCGGGCGGGTTGGCCGGCCGCGCCCACACCGCGAAGAAGGAATGGGGCACACAGGCCAGGTGATTGGCCTGGTTGTGGATCTGCCATTGGCGCAGCGAGCCGTCGCCGCACAGCGCGATGCTGCCGGTGCCGATGCCGCCCAGCGGCATGGCCACAGCGCGCAGCGCTTCGCCGCGGTAGACTTTGCGGTGGCGTGGGGTAGGTGAGGGCATGGGGGTTTCTCCTTGCGTGTTGCGTGTTACGTGTTGCGTGAGTATTATACGATAAATCCAGGCTACCGCCAATCGCCACGCAGTATCCGGGTACACTTCACGTTTCACACATCACGCATTCCTCCCGTTTGCCTCCCTTCCACACCTGTACTATAATGCGAGGCCATACCCAAGCATGGAGGACTACTTTGGAGGAACTCCAGCCCGAAGAAGTACAGGCAGGACAAGTGGCCGATTCAACGCGCCGCCGTCCCTCAGACGGCGAACGGGTCTCGCTGGCTCGCGCCTTTGGCGGTCGTTCGTTGCTGCGCGAAACATTGGAGACGATTCTGTTAACCGTCATCCTCTTCCTGGTATTGAATGCGGTGACGGGGCGTTTTCAGGTGCGCGGTTCCAGCATGGAGCCGACGCTCCACGATGGGCAGTACCTGGTCATCAGCAAAGTGACCTACTGGATTCATCCGCCAGAGCGGGGAGACGTGATCGTGTTCGAGCCACCCAACAACCCCACCGACGATTACATCAAGCGCGTCGCGGGATTACCGGGGGAACAGGTCGAGATTCGGGAGGGAACCGTCTGGGTAGATGGCGTCCGTTTGGAGGAGCCCTATATCGCCAATGCCGGGGTCTACTCCGGCGCGTGGAGCCTGGGCGAGGGAGAGTACTTCGTCCTGGGAGACAATCGCAACAACTCCAGCGATTCGCACAATTGGGGGGTGCTCCCCGAGGAGAACATCGTGGGAAAAGCGTGGCTGTGCTACTGGCCGCCGGAGGACTGGAGCCTGGTGGCACATTACACCTTCCCAGAGCCTGCCGAGCAAGGGGATTGAAGAATGGCAACGGATGAGGAAACGGATAAACGGATAGGGGAAAAAAGGAGAAACGATGAGCCGGACATTGATCACACTGGTTGCCGCGGCCACTTTGCTGGTGGCGGCGAGTTGTTGTTGCTGCTGTAATGGCTCCAATTGGGACAACTGGGATTGGGAGCAGTTCTTTGGAACGCCCATGCCGCCTGCCGGTGAGACACCCGCTCCCGCACTCACCCCCGCCATCACCCGTGAGCCGGCGGGCGACCTGGGCATCGAGACAGAGAAGTTGCTGGAGACGACCGACGTGCCGGAGCGCGACCTGCACGACCTAGCGATCCGCCTGCGGGGCCTGCCCTCCGACACGCCGCGCATGGTGAACCCAGGGGGTTCTCCCGATTACTCGGTGGGCACGCGCCGCCTGTTCCACGCCTCCAACGTGGACACCGACGAGCAGTTCGACGTGTATGCCACGCTGGAGTACAAAACGGAGCACGTATACATGTGGGTCGAGGAAGGAGTAGACTTTGATCGGGATGCCCTGCTTGAGGCGGCGAAATTGTTCGAGGAACACACCTACTCCACCAATCGGGCTTTCTTTGGCTCCGAGTGGAGCCCGGGGGTAGACAACGATGCTCACCTCAGCGTCCTGCACGCCCGTGGCCTGGGGGACAGTATCGCCGGTTATTACTCCAGTGCCGACGAGTTCGTCGCCGTCGTGCGGGACGATTCCAACGAGATGGAGATGTTCTACATCAACGTCGAGAACGTGACGATCAACGACGACTTCTACAATGGCGTGTTGGCCCACGAGTTCCAACACATGATCCACTGGTACAACGACCGCAACGAAGAGACCTGGGTGAACGAGGGTTTCTCCGAATTGGCAATGTACCTGAATGGTTTCGATACCGGCGGCTCCGACTGGGAATTTGCTATGGCGCCGGATACACAACTCAATTCCTGGCCCGAGGAACCCGGCACAGCCGGCGCCAACTACGGTGCTGGCTACTTGTTCACCTCCTACTTCCTCGACCGCTTTGGCTCGGAGGCCACCCAGGCGTTGGTGGCTCATCCCGAGAACGCCTTCGCCAGCGTAGAGGCGGTGCTGGAAGAACTGGGTACCGGGCTGACCTACCAGGACCTGTTTGCCGATTGGATCGTCGCCAATCTGCTGGACGACCCGACCATCGCCGACGGGCGCTACGGCTACGAGGAGATCGATCCGCCCTCCTTCGACATGGGAATCACTTACGACGAGTCGGATTATCCTGCCTCCGAGACCAGTACTGTGCGCCAGCACGGCACCGACTACGTCGAACTGCGCGGCTCAAGTCCGCTGGCCTTTCGCTTCACCGGCTCCACCCAAATCGGCCTGGTAGATACCACCGCCCACAGCGGGCGCTACGTCTGGTGGTCGAACCGGGGCGACGACTCGGACATGCTGCTCACGCACGCCTTCGATCTCTCGAACGTGAGCCAGGCGACGCTAGAGTTCTGGACCTGGTACGACCTCGAGGAGGACTGGGACTATGCCTACGTGGAGATCAGCACCGACGAAGGGGAAACCTGGGAGATCCTCACCACGCCATCCGGTACCGGCACCAACCCCAACGGCAACTCCTTCGGCTGGGCCTATACCGGCAGGAGCGGCGGCGGAGACACGGCGGAGTGGATCCAGGAGCAGGTAGACCTGTCATCGTATGCGGGACAGGAAGTGCTGCTCCGCTTTGAGTACGTCACCGACGATGCGGTCAATCGCCCCGGCTTCGTGCTGGACGACGTCGCCATCCCCGAGATCGGTTACTCCAGCGATTTCGAAACGGACGGGGACGGCTGGGAGGGGGCCGGCTTCATCCGGCACGCCAACGTGTTGCCACAAGGCTGGCTGGTGCAACTGGTGCTCTTTGGAGCCGAGACGAAGGTAGAGCGGCTGGCATTGAGCGACGACCAGACGGGCGAGTGGACCATCCCGCTGGACAGCCGCACGGAGCGGGCGGTGGTCACCATCTCCGGCCTGGCACCCGTGACGACGGAGATTGCGTCGTACAGCTACGAGATTGAGGAGCAGTAACCCACTGCACGCCGGACTCCTGACCTTCAGTCCGTCGGTGAACTGACCCACAACCTCAAACCTCCCACCTGAGCTGGGCTATAAGCCTCACAGCACTGCCCGGCTGCGACCGCTTTGGCCAACTCCCACTTGACAAGAAGGAAGAATTAGGTTATAATCTAACTTAGATAATGATCTAACCAATACGATTGTCTAACATTGGTATGGGGGAAGGATGACATGCTTAATTCCACGCTGCTACCGAGGGTGGTCAAGACACATCAGAATAACCTGCTGAAAGAAGTAAACAAGAGCAGACTGCCGAAGGCCATCAGGAATGCAGGCCCCCGGCTTTACGAGCGCCTGCTTGGGCACGTCGGCGATGTCCTGATTTCTGCTGGCACGAGATTGCAGGCGCGCTACAAGCCGACGATCTGTCTCTGTCCTGAGTACACCAGTGAATAGCACTTTGGCAGGCTGATTGTCACCGGCCCTGGCACTGGGCAGGGGTGCATGCCCAAAGGGAGCGAGGAAAATGACGTTGCCACGGTTGCTTTGGGATTGGGGAACGGCTTACGACTTGTTCGTCAGCCTGGGGGTTTTGCACGAGCCGGCCGAATTTGGCGTGCGTGGTGCGTGGGCGGCGGGTGTGCGTGCACGGCTCCCCGCTGCTGAGCGAGAAACGTTGGCGCAGAGTCACTCGTTGGGCTGTGTACCGCTCCATTGGATCTACACTTTGCCAGAGCCCAAGGACGGTGCCGCTGTTCTGTGGACCCTGGGGCAGATTCCACCAGCGGAGCGCTTGCCTGTTCTGGCTCTGGCTCCGGGTGTGTTTTCTGCCGATGTAGCGGAAATGCTGATGAGCGTGGCCGCACGAGGGACCTGGGACGAGAAGGAGCGGGACATTCTCCGCACTGCCCACCCGTGGGATGAGGAAAAACCGCTCTTCTCTCCTGAAGAACTGACCACCGTCCTGAATTGGTGGGCCCATCCCGAGGAGTTTGGGGAGCGCTACCTGGCGGCACTGCGCGTCTATCAAGAGGTCTTTTTTGGTGAGGAGGAAAGGCGCATCCGCCCGGCGTTGCAGGGGGCGCTGTCACGGGCGCAGGAGTTAGCCGGGCGGCTGGCGCTGCCGGATTTGCTGGAAGAGCTTTCCCAGGGCCTGCGCTTCGACAAACTGCCAGCAATGGCCGAGTTGGTGCTGGCGCCCTCGTACTGGACCACCCCGCTGGTGACCTTTGGGCAGGTAAGCGCCGAACGGGCGATCTGGTTGTTTGGTGCGCGGCCGCCAGATGTCTCACTGGTGCCGGGGGAAGCGGTGCCTGATGCAATATTGCGAGTGCTGAACGCGCTGTCCGATCCAACCCGGCTGCGCATCCTGCATTACCTGGTTCAGGAACCACTCACCCCGGCCCAACTCTCCCGCCTGCTGCGGCTGCGTGCTCCGACGGTGACGCACCACCTCCAGGCCCTACGCCTGGCCGGGCTGGTACAACTCACGCTGGGAGAAGGCAAGGAAGTGAAACGCTATGCCGCTCGCCTCGAGGCAATAGCGGCAGCTTTTGCTTCGCTCAAGGACTTTCTGGAGAAAAGCGAAGTAGAAAGCACGGACTAAGACCTATAACTTTCCTGAAGGCTGTGGCTTTCGGGAAGGTTCGGTGACCGGGGAGCAACAGGAAGAAAGCAGTGCCCGAGGCCAACTGGCCTCGGGCACTGTATGCTCTGTTGCTCTGTGGACTATGACTGGCTGCGCAGGACGAGCGGCAGGTAGACGTTGCGTTCCTCTGGCTCGAAGAAGAGGCCCTTGTTGGCGCTCAGGCTCACGTTGCCTGCTCCATCCACCGCCTGGATGAAGTAGCTGACCTCGCCGCTCAGCCCAACTAACTCGCCTCCCCAGAGCCCACTCAGGCTGTCGTAAGTCAGGTCAGCGCTCTGCCACTGCCCCCCGTCCTGGCTGTAGGTCACGACCACCCGCTCCACTCCCGAGTCGTCCTCGGCCTGCACCTGGAAGGTGGCCGTGTCCCGGAAGATCAGCCCCTCCACCTGCCAGATGTCCGGGGCCAGGAAATCGTCCTCTCCCTCCCAGGCGTAGTACACGGTAAAGTCCATCTGCCCGAACAGTCGCTCCACGCCGCTCGCTTCATTCCCATAGTACTGGGCCGGCACAACCACCAGTTGAGGCTGCTCCCCCAGCCGGTTCACTGTGAAGGGCTTCAGCGGATACCAGCCGGGGTAGGCATAGGCCGGCTCGCTCAGCGCCGTATCGGTCACCGGGCGGGCGACGAGCGGGTTGAAGTTCGCGACGCTGGTAGAGTTCCCGGACTCGAACAGCGCGCCGTGCGGGATTCTATAGGACTCGGACAGGACCACACTGGCGATGGGCTGGACGGGACGGCCAGGGCTGGCCTGCGTCTCTCCGTCTACGGTGTAGTAGCCCCCGTCTGCAGTCGTCACCAGTTGCGGGCTGAGGCTGAGGGAGATAGTCGTCGTGCCCGAGGCCGTTGCCCGCACCTCCGCTCCCATACTCCCCTGCCCCCCTGCTCCCCTGTCCCCTTGTCCTCCCATCTCCTCATCTACCCATTTACTCGTTTCCCCATATACTCCGAGCCCCGGCTTGGGCACCGTGACCTGGTACATGGGCAGCCCATACAGCGTCGTTTCGATCAGCACCTTCTCGTCGTAGGTACCGAAGCCATCGCTGGGGACGCCGCCCAGGTAGCGCTGCTTGGCCCGCCGCAGTGCCTCGCCCACCGGGACGCCCGCCTGGCGGGTCAGTTCCTGCGCAAAGAGGCGCATCACCTGCTCGGTGAAGGCGACCGAGTCGTCCATGCCGTAACCGAAGCCGGTGTTGCCGATCCACCAGCCGCCGCGCCGGGCGAGGGCCTGGGCAAAGTCGAGCGCATAGTCATCGCTTTTGGCGTGTTTATCGTGGACGTTGTACCCGCCGTGGCAGCCCATGGAGAAATTGAGCGTGCCGCTGAGGGAAGTGGTGGCAGCCAGGACGTCGCTGGCGGTGACAGAGCCGGTGCCCGGTGCCGCCGGGAAGGCCTGGCGGTGGTCGAAGTGAGCGTTGACCGAGGCCAGATCCCGGCGGATAGAGCGCAGCCAGGCGTTGCGGAGTTGGGTGGCGCTCCACCCGTTGTTGATGAGCGGGGTTACAGACAGGCCGCCGCCGCCCAGAGTATTCTGGATCGCCTCCGCTCCGTCTATCAGGAAATCGTACCCGGTAACCAGCGCGGTGGTGGGGGAGAGCAGGCCGCCGCTGCCCAGGAAGGCATCTATCATGCCGCCGATCTCCTGAGGCATCTCGACCAGCCGCCCGACGGCCAGGTCGGGCACGTAAAGTCCCCGTCCGCGCCAGAGCAGGGGGTGAACGTCGGCGTAGAAGTCGTTGGTGAGCATGTAGCCCAGATCGAGGGCGGCGAAGGTGGGATTGTCGTACTGCAGCCCAGACCAGGGAACGTAGGCCGACTCGTTGGCGATGGTGGCAGCGTCAGGGATGCGGTAGAAGGGCACCATCAGGTCGTCGCCCACGATCACCAGGTATTTCAGCGTAGACCAGTAGGCCTGGTAGTAGGGCAGGATGACGTCCTGCTTGATTTGCCCGGCTACCAGGTTGGCGACCTCAGGATCACAACTGTTGGCGTTCCAGGTCGCGTAGGCCGTGCTGACGTTGGTGGCGTTCTCCACCGGCACGACGATGCCCTTCACGTTGGTATCGTCGGCCAGTTGTTGTAGTTTGGCCACCAGTGCCGCCACATCGTCCTTATCGTAGGCAGCGTCCATCCGCTGCTTGTGGAGCAGGATGAGCGTCAACGGCGTGCTGCCGGTGTTGGCGCCAACGTACACGTCCATGGACGCGCCGGACGGAAAGAGGTCCGTCTTACAGGTAGACAGGCCAGGCAGCGGGTTGGCGGTCGCCTGCAGGCGGTAGGGCTGTGCGCTGAACTCACCGTTGTTGGAAAGCACCAGGACGTAGTAGGTACCGGGGAGGCGGGCGTAGACGGAGGCCACTTCATCGGCCTGGCCGGGATTGGCGGAGATGGCGTTCATGCGGCCAATCGCGTTCATGCGCCCGATGGCATTCATGCGCCCGATCGCATTCATGCGCCCAATCGCGTTCATGCGCCCGGTGGCGTCCACGTCCTCGGCGTCCTGGAGTTCACCCAGGTCCTGCGCGGCCTCGGCGGAGGTGGTGGAGGTGATCTCGGAGAAGAGGACCAGGTCGTAGTCGGCAGGCAGGTCCGTGAGGGTGATCGTGAATACCGAGGGGGTGGCGATAGCGAGTTTATACCAGTCCAAGTCCTGGCCACTGCTGATGAAACTCGCGTAGATTGGCCCGGCGGTGATAGCGTAGGCTTCCTCCCAGGTTTCGTTGGGCTCGTAGGTGTCGGTAGGGCCGGTGTATTCATCTGCACCCAGGTCGGGGGACGCGCCCTGTGGCCGGGGGTTGCCGTCAATGTCGCCCGTCACGCCGGTGGGCACGCCTCGATTGATGGCAGCCGAGCCGGCCCTCAGGTGGTACCCGTCGGCGGCGAAGGCAGGGTGGCCGGTGTGCGAGTTGGTGATCGTGATGGCGCCTGTCTCACCGGTATTGTCCGTGTTGCCGTACCACAACACGCCGTTGAGCGTAGCCTGGCTGTCGGACAAGACGTTGACACCTATCTTCTGCCTGACTACAATCGTGTTGGTCATGGCTATGCTGCTGGAACTGACGGCATAGATCCCACTGCCGTCGTAGCCAGCGTTGCGCGCGATGGTCGTGTGCCACAGGCGAGGTGAGGAGGACACGACGTACACCCCGCTGCCTCCATAATCGGCCTGGTTGTCGGCGACGACGTTGTTGACCAGAGTAGCATTGCTGGTGTTCAGGTACACTCCACCGCCGTAACTGCCGTACATCCCGCTCGCCACGTTGCCCTTGATCGTGTTACCTGCCAGCGTCGCAGGGCTCCCCCTCAAGTACAGCCCGCCGCCGCCGCTCTCGTACATCCCTCCATCTGCCGTGTTGCCATAGATCACGTTGCTGCTGAGTGTAACGGTGCTATTGAGCAGGAACGACCCGCCGCCCTCGCAATTGCTTGTCCCTCCGCCTGCGGTGTTCCCGTTGATGACATTTCCGCTCAGTGTGGCTGTGCTGGAGTACAAGTACAACCCACCACCATCGCAATTGTCCGATCCCCTGCCTGCGGTGTTCCCGTTGATGACATTTCCGCTGAGCACAGCCTGGCTGATATACAGGTATAGTCCGCCACCGTTCCTGGCAATGTTGTTGAAGATGTGGTTGTCCCTTATGGTGGCCCTGGCAAAGACGTATACCCCGCCGCCATCCCCACCAGTACCTGCATTGCCGCTGGTGATATGGAATCCCTCGACTGTGGAGCTGATGTTCCCGGTGATGTACAACACCCGCCCTCGTCCCAGTGCATCCAGCGTGGTGGGATTGCCTTCGGGGTTAGACACCGTCCAATTCGTGGGGCTGTAACCGCCACGCAGTGTGATGCTTTTGCTGATGTAGACCGTCTGGGACAGCCCACCGCGGGCCTCGACTCCGGCGCAGTAGCCGGCCACCTTCACCGTGTCTCCGGTGCGGGCCGCATCCACCGCCGCCTGGACGCTGGCGTAGGTAGTGCCGGGCCTGCTGGAGACCTGGGCGTAGCACGAGTTGGCAAGCCCCCACTTCATAAAGTATGGTGCGCCAGCGACTGGATACTCGAACGTGATGCCCGGCCGGATCAGGACAGTATTATCGTAAAAATAGAGCGGTATCACGGCTGTCTCGTCCTGTACCAGAATCCGCTCTGCTTCCTGGAAGTAGGCCGTCCGTGTAGACTGGTTCGTCTCCGCCTGGGTCAGGCTGATCAACTGGCGGTAGCGGGCGTTGTCCCAGCCGGTATGTTGACGAGGGGAATCGGGGTGGAACAGGTCGTTCAGAATATTGTTGGCGTCCCCATAGTCCATGCCCCACCCCAGCCGGTAGGCACTGTACGAGCACGTGCCGGGGCGGCTGTGGCAGTTGTCCAGGTGGCTCAGGTAAGCCACCCAATCGGTGTAGACCGTGGTGACCGTGACGTTCAGGTTATTTCGCCACTGGTCGGCGATACTGTTTATCACGTGCTCATGGCCCAAGTTGGCCCACACTTCGACGCCGGGAAACCCCGCCCCGCCGGGATACCCCGCCTGCGCCAGGTAGGCCCGCGCCTGGGTGGGATTGAACGGATACCCCACTGCTCCATTCTGATAACCGGGAATGCCCGGCGGAATCACACTAGTCGCTGCCTCTGCCCAGGGTGTATGGAGGACGTTGTCCAGGATGTAGCGCCGGTCAATCGCCGAGGCCAGCGCCTGGCGCACGGCCAGCACGTTCGTCGGCGTCAGTTCTGTATTCAGGCCCAGGTAGTACACTCCAGGCCACGGTATGTGGTGAAATTGGGCGCTCAGTACGGGATCGGCCAGAATGCGGGAGATCTCGGAACCCGGAACGTCACTTACGTCCAACTGGCCGTTCTCGTAGGCCTCCAGTTGGTCGTCGGGTGACATGATCGGCAGGACCACCCGCTCGATGGAAACCTGCGCTGCATCGTGATAGAGCGGGTTCTTGTCCAATACCAGCCGGTGGTTGTGGTCCCATTCCGTCAGCACGTAGGGCCCGTTGCCCTCAAAGTATGCCGGTTCTGTCCAGTATGGGTTTTCGTCAATGATGTCCAGCCGTACCGGGCAGGTAGTATGCATCGCCATAATGCGAGGGAAGTAGACTGCCGGTTCCTCGAGTGTGAATTTAAGCGTATAGGCATTTACGGCAGTGACACCCACGAGGTTGGGGTCGGTGATCAATCCTGCGTTGAACTCCTCGGCTCCTTGAAGAACGTACATGATGGAAGCATAACCGGCGCCCGTGGCCGGGTCGAGCAGCCGGATGATTCCATCCACGTAATGCTGGGCGGTCACCGGCTGGCCGTCGGACCACAGCGCATCGGAGCGCAGCGTCACCGTATACACCAGGTTGTCAGGAGAGACGGTGTACGCAACTGCACCGGCTGGCTCGATGCTTCCATCGGCCCGAGGGCGATATAATCCTTCCATCAACTGGTTGAGGACCAGGAGAGACGCACCGTCGGTAGCCAAATTGACGTCCAGGGTCGGCGGGTCTATGGACAGCCCGACGAAGAGAGGGCGAGGCGCAGTTACAGCGACGTTCACGTTCCACGCTTCTTCATCGCCTGGCGGCGAGCCTTCAACATCCGCGACTGCCGTACCCTGGCCGCCGAGGACCCATAGCAAGGCCAGGATCAGCCCGGCCAGGATGACTAAACCCATGGGAAACAGTTGCCTTTTCATCGCACTACCTCCTGTGGCCTGCCCGAAAGCGGCGAACGTTCGGGAGGCCTGCTTGCTCATGCCGAGCGCAGAACGAATGGCAGATAGCTGGACAGGGACCAGCCCTGTCCCTACACCCATGTCTATACCTGAGCCTGGGCCAGGTCCAGGCTCGCGCCCAGATCCTCGAAGATGGCCCAGGCTCGTTCCAGGTGCTCCTGCATCCGTGCTCGATTTTCCTGTCGTTGGTACAGGCGGGCCAATTGAAAGCAGGTTTTGCCGATCTCGTAACGGCTGTTCAGTTCCTGCAGGATACACAGGCTGTCCTGTAGTTCCCGTTCCGCCTGGATCAGTTCCTGGCGGGCCAGGTAGACCTGTCCCAACACTCGATGGGCGGCTCCTTCCTCCAGGCGCATGTCTTGCTCCTGGGACAGGGCCAGCGAGCGCTGAGCACAGCCCAGGGCTTCGTCCAGTGTCCCCTGCCTCAGGTGGGCCAGGGCCATGTTTCGATATACCTCGGGCAGAAAGTCTCCGGAGCCGATCTGCTGAAACAACTCCAGGCTTCTGTGTAGGAGGGCCATGGCCTCGTCTGGATCGTCGCGTCGCAGGGCGACCGCGCCCATGTTGTTGTGCAGCAGCGCAATCGCATACGTGGAGCCCAGTTCCTGCCACATCTCCAGGCTCTGCCGATAATAACGGGTCGCCTGGTCCAGGTCCCCCTGGTCTGCGTACACTCCCCCCAGGTTGAGCGTGATCATGGCCTGGTGATACACGTCGCCGATCTTGCGCGTGATTTCCAGCGCTGGCAGGTAATGCTCGGTGACCCGCGGCCAGTTCCCTTGCTCGGCATAGGCGTTGGCCAGATTGATGTGGGCACGCGACAGCCCGACGATGTCCCCAATCTGCTGGTAGACCTGCACGCTTGCGCGGCAATACTCGACTGCGCCGGCCAGGTCGCCGCGCCGCAGATAGATACCACCCAGGTTATAATACGCATGCCCGACGACTTGCTGGCCCTCGCGTGTCTTAACCTGGGAGGCGATTGCCAGGCTTTTCTGGCACCAGGCGACGGCCTCCTCATTTTTGCCCTGGCGCTGGTAGATGCCCGCCCCCAGGAGGTAGATATGTGCCGCCTCGATGGCTTCCATCCCCTCCAGCGCAATCAACCCGCCGTGTAGCCAGTTGGAAGCAACGTCATAGTCGCTCTTTTTCTCATAGATGGCAGCCGTCTTGCGACACAGGTCAGCCAGACGGCGGGCCGTATCCTCCGGCGAATAGCCGACCACCATCACCAGATCCTGCGCCCGGTAGATGTGGGCCAGTGCTTCGTCGTATTCCCCCACGGTGTCCAGCACTTCGCCCAGTCCCTCGTGGGCCGCCAGTTGGCTCTCCTGGCTACCCGGCACCCGCTCTGCCGCTTTGAGCGCCTGGCGAAAATGATGAATGGCGTCCTCGTTGGCGTAGATGCCCTGCGCCTTGCGGCCGGCCTGCATCAGATAGTGGAGTGCTTTTCCCCATTCTTCGGCCAGGCTAAAGTGGTAGGCCAGCACCTCCCAGTATTCGGCCAGTTGGCCAGCCCGCTGGGTTTCGATGGATGCGCCGATCGAGCGATGCAGGCGGCGGCGGTCGGCGTAGAGCAGGCTCTCGTAGGCCACCTCGCGCGTCAGGACGTGGCGGAAGAGGTACAGCAGGTCAGGATACAGATTTTCCAGGATCTCCCGCTGCGAGAGTTCGGCCAGCCGCTCGTGCAGTTCTCCTTCTGCCCGACGATAGGGGTAGATGGCACTGAGCAGCCAATGTTCGAACTCCTGGCCGATGACCGAAGCGACCCGCAGCACGTTGCGGCTGCTTTCGTCCAGCCGGTCTATGCGGCTCATGATCACCCGGTTGACCGAGTCGGGCACTTCGATCTGCTCCAGGTCGGTCCGGGCGCGGTAGGTGCCGCTCTCTTCGTCGAGCGTCAGATAGTTTTCGATGAGCGAATATGCTACCTCCTCGATGAAGAGCGGGTTGCCCCGCGCCTTGTCCAGGATCAGTCGCTTGAGGTGGGGCGGCATCTGGGGCGTGGTGGGCAGAAGCGTGTCCAGCAGGCGCAGGCTGGCCTCAGCAGAGAGTTCCTGCAAGCGGAGATCGGTGTGATAGGGGAGGTCAGCGACCTTGAGAATCGAGGCCACCGCTTCCTCCGGGCGGTTGGCCAACACCAGCAGCAAGGGCCGGCCGGTTGCGTGGCGTGCCACGTGGTTGACCAGTTCGACGGACGGTTCGTCGGCCCATTGCAGGTCGTCTATGGCCAGCAGCAGGGGCTGCCGGCTTGCGACGTGCTCCACCAGGCCGGTCACGACGCGGAAAATCGTCCGCTGGCGTGTCTGGGCATCAAGCGCGCGCACCAGGTCGGTCTCTGCGACGTCCAGGCCCAGCAGGCGGCCGATCAGCGCTGTCCAGTCGCGCCAGGTTGGGTCTATCTCCTGCAAGAGGGCGCCGACCTTTTCCAATTTTGCCGGATTGGAGTCGGCGGGGTTAAACCCACAGAGGGTGCGCAGCAGGTCCAGCCAGGGCAGGTAGGGCGTGTGGCGGCCAAAGGAAGGGCAGGTAGCGCCGATGCTCCATGCTCCATGCTCTTCGGCCCAGTGGAAGGTCACCTCATTGAGGAGGCGCGATTTGCCCAACCCCACGTCGCCGGTGATGGTGAGCACTTGCGTTGTGCCGGCCAGGCTCCGGTCAATTAGAGCGTGGATGGCCTGCCATTCTTCATCGCGGCCGATCAGTGGGCGGCGTTCGCGGATGCGGCGCTCCTGCAGGCCCAACACCTGATAGTTGTGGACGGGCAGCGCTTTGCCCTTGACCCGCACGGGCTCCTGTTCGTGGAGCAGGAAAGCGCCACGGGACTGGCGGGCAGTGCTCTGACTGATGAGCACCTGGCTCTCGGTAGCCACGGCCATGAGGCGGGCGGTCAGGTTCACCTCGTCGCCCATGACCGAGTATTCCTGGCGGGTGAGCGAGCCGACGTTGCCGGCAAAGACCAGGCCGGTGTTGACGCCGATGCGTTGTTTGAGGCTGAAGGCTCCGCAGGAAGTGTTCAATTCGGCAAAGGCGAGCATGGCCTCCTGCATGTCCAGCGCTGCCCGCACGGCCCGTTCCGGGTCGTCTATGTGGGCGCGGGGTGCGCCAAACAGGGCCATGATGCGATGGCCCACGGCGTAACTATCTACCTTGTTGACCACGCCGCCGTACCGGGCGATGATCTGCCTCATCGTCGTAAAGTGAGCGTTGAGGATGGCCGTAATTTCGGCGGAGCGCGCCTGGCCCAGTGTCTCGATGATCTCGTCAATGCCGTAGAAATTGGCAAAGAGGACGGTCACCGGGCGATATTCGCCGCCGATGGCGAGCCGTTCCGGCTCCAATTTGACCTTGTCCAGCAGGCCGGGCGGCAGGAAGAGTTCCAGTGCCTGGATACGTTGCACTTGCTCGGCCATCCAGGAGTATACGTCGTCTCCAACAGGAGAAGGCGCAGTGGGCAAGGGCTCCTCTGGCACACTGCTCAAGTCGGGGGCGCTTTTCCGAAGGCCGGCCAGTTGATAGAAGCCGTCCTGCGTTTTGCCGGTGAGCGCCTGGTCGGCGACTGCCTGGTAAGTTTCTGGGCCCACAAATATTTCGCCTGCGGCGGCGCGGTCCTCGGCCTGGGCCATGTGGGCCATCGCGCGCCCCATGACGGCAAACTCCATGCCTTCCTCTGAGCCCAGGTGGGCCACGAAAAGCGGCCCCGTGCCCAGGCCGATCGTCATCCGCAGTTGAAAGACTCCCTGAGAAGTGGGTGTTTCAGAGAAGCGGGACATGGTGTCCTGCATCTCGAGCGCAGCCAGGCAGGCACGGAGCGCGTGCTGTTCGCCGCCGAAGAAGACGAGCAGCGCGTCGCCACCGAATCTGAGCAGGTCGCCACCATAGCGGCCCGTGACCTCCAGCAGGGCGGCGAAGAAGCGATTGACGATGGCCGTGATCTCTTCGGCACCCTCCTTGCCCAATTGGGACAGTTTTTCCGACATGGCGGTAAAGCCGGAAATGTCGGAGAACATCACGGTGCCGTAAGAAAAGTCCCCCTTCGCCTGGCCCGGTTGTGGGTCTGTCATCAAAGGGGCAACGACCTGGCGAGGCAGGTACGTGGAGATGGCGCGTAACAGCGCAGCCAGGTGTTGCGCGCAGCGGTGAGGAGCCCTGATCTCATCACCGAGGAAACATTGACGCTCGAGGGACGAGGGTAGATAGTTACGTAAGGCCGCAGCCAGTTCTGACTGGGTCAGAACGCCGCCCCTGTCTGACATAGTTTCCTCACAGAGCCGACCGTTCGATCTGGTTCGGCGTAGAATGAGGGAGGTTCGTGATCCTGTTCAATTATATCCCAGGTGGGCTGTTTTGCCAGCCGTATTGAGGCACCGTTCGGGAGTTAGAATCCCAGGAACTCTGCCTCTCCATCGTAGCACATTCCTGTTCACATAGCGTGAAGGAATTCTGAGACATTGATTAAAATATGTCTTTTATCTTCCCTCGCCCTCCATGAAGCAGATAATGCCATCCACGATGCCCTGGGCCACCAGATCAGCTCGCCGGGTGAGTATGGTGCGATCGTTCAACATGAAGCCGGTCTCGATGATGGCGGCCGGTGTCCGGCCGTCAATCTCGTAAAACGTGTGGTAGCGCGTCATGTCGTACGTGATGCTGTTGGCGTGAAAGTACATGCCGGTGCGGGCGGCGTAACACTCTGCCAGGCAGGCGACCAGCCGCTTCTCTGCCTCCGGCACCAGGCTGTCCTCGACGCTGGCGACCTTGAACCCACTGGCCGGTGGTTGGGCGTTGGGGAAGGCATCGCATGAGTCAGCATGGATGGAGACGAGCGCATCGGCCCAATAACCCGTCAGGCGCGGGTCGAATTCCGCCAGCAGCGTGACCTGGTAGCCGAGCGCCTGTAGCGTGTGGACGACTCGCTGCGCGACGTCGAGGTTGAGCGCGGCCTCGGTCAGGCCGTCGGGGCACACGGCACCCGTGTCGTTCTCCCGGTGGCCGGCGACGATGCCGACGTGGGGGATGGCAGGTGACGGACTGGCGGGCAGTGTGGCAGGCGGAGTAATGGATTGGTCAGGGGATGGGGGTAGATGAGTAGATGAGGCAATGGGTAGAGGAGTAGATGAGGCAATCTCGGGCGTGACTCCTCCGGCGGGCCAGGCAGTGCCCCACAGCCCATGGGCCATCGCACCGATAGCAGCGATACAAGAGACGATGACGACCAGACGCAAGCCAGTGGGAACGGCGTCTACTGCCTCTTCACGTGTGGACGATGCATGACCGCCTTTTCGATGCGCCACGCTTCTCCTCCTGGGCCTTTATCTTACCCTGGAATGAGGAGGAAGTCAATCCCGTGCAGCACATAGAAAAAGCCGGTGGGATGGTCCACCGGCCCTAGAAACGCGGAGAGCCGGAGCTACCGCACCCCGGCCCTCCCCAAAAGGAGGAGAAGAAGAGAAACCGCCCCTGACTCTGCTTGTATTCTACCACATCTTACCCCGTGGGACTTGACGCTATCTATACGACAACCCTACGACAACCCTACGCTGATCTTAAAGAGGTTAACTTCGAGGCTGCGGGATTCTTAAGATTTGCGCTACCACCTGTCCCACCTCCAGCACGCTCTCCACCACGTATTCCGCGTGCTCGTCGGGCGCGGCACCCACCAATATCGTCGTCAGTCCCAACGCCCGGGCTGGCCGCAGGTTGCGTGCCGAGTCCTCGACCATGATACATTCGGTGCCCCGAGCGCCCAGCAACGCCAGCACCTGCTCGTAGGCGTCGAGGTAGGGTTTGTTGCGCAAGCCCACCTCCTTGATGCCGATCACCCGCTCGAACCGATTGGCCACACCCAGCGCCCGCAGTACCCGCCAGGCGTATTTTGACGTGGCGTTGGTATAGATCACTCTCTGCAATGGGATTGTATCCAGCATCGCGGCCAGTGCCGGATCTGGAACGAGATATTCTTCCACCGAAATGTCGTGCACGAACGTGAGGTAGTCGTGTGCATCCACGTCGCGCTCGGCAACGAGCCCCCCCAGCGTAGTGCCATACCGTTGGAAGTACTCGCCCCGCAGCGCGATCGCCTCCTCCCAGGTCAGTCCCAGGTGATGGCACAGCCACGTCTGGATGCGGCAGCCCACCTCCTGCATCAGTCCCTTGTTGCGGGGGTAGAGGGTATCGTCGAGGTCGAAGATGATGAATTTGAATGCCATGACAATGAACAATGAGACAATGAACAATCAACGAAGTATAACCGATGCCCCCCGGTTCTTCCCCCGGGCTCATTCGACGGTCACCAGTCCCGTACGAAAATCTACCACCAGTCGCTGCCCTCGGAAGAAATCCAGTCCCAGGACACCATCCACCGTAGCACTGGGCGGTAACGTGTGACAGAGAACCGGAAAGTTTCGACGTTCACGCTCGAGCGCCTCAACCTTCTCAATCACAACCCGAGGAGCAAATGCCACCCCGCTCCCCGTAGTCATCTGTACCCGCTCTGACGCTATGGCCGGGTCATATCTCAACAGCACTACCACGTCCCAGCTCACTACAGACCCGGTTGCGCCCGTATCGAGTGCAAGCCACACTATTGTATCACCGCCCGGCCCCGACAGCCGCGTCGGAACAATGATAAGGCCCGCTTTCGGATCAAAAGGATGGCTCATAGGACAACTACCATCTCTTCAGGTAGCGTCCCAGTATAGAAAATCGCCGAATGCCTGGTTCGCAGATCTCTTGCCTTCCGATAAACCTCGTCCCTGTCCTTGCTGTGCCAAAGGACTTTGCCACTTCTTACTTCCAGAGATTCGGTCGTCTCTGGATCCTCAAGAAGAACCCATTCCGATTTGAATTGGTCCAGAATCTCCGCTAGTGACATAATCTCACCCATTCGTATTCCCTCCGTGAGCATATTACTCCTATCAGTCGCCCGATTTCGCTCGACTTTTACCATCGGCCGCCTATCACCCATCTGACTTCGCTGCTACGAGTGTATCACATGTCGGAGTAGCAGTCAATAGGAACCCGCAATATTACATCATCAGGCCCCGGTTGCTCCCCAGGGCCTGAGATCTTGTGATGTTATTGACAGACGTACTTTGTCTCTAACCCAACGCCTCCAGCAGCGCCGGCAACACGTCCTTCGGCTCCGCCTCCAGGCACAGGTCGGCCAACTGGAAGATGGGTGCCGTCGGGTCGGGGTGGATGGCAACGATGAACCTGGCCCCGTCCATGGCCGCGTTGTGGAACGTATCCCCACGGATGCCCACCGCCACGTACACCTGCGGCGCGACCACTACGTTGCGCACGTCCACGATCTGCTCTGCGCCGATCCAGCCCGCGTCCCGTGCTCCCCGGTCGCCGGCCACCTGGCCACCCAGCGCGGCTGCCAGTCGCACGACCTGCTCAAAGTCCCCCGCCTGCCGCCCGGCGGCGACGATCACGGGGGCCTGGGCCAGCGGCACCCGGGGCGGTTCGAAGCCCTCGGCCGGCCCCAACACGCGCACCGCTGGCTCCACCGGCTCGACCTCAATCATCGTGGGTTCCCCTTTGCGGTAGGGGTCGAGGAAGGGCATGGAGAAGGCCCCCGGCTCCACGGTGAGGAACTGTGGCCGCGCCTCGGGGCAGGCCGCGATATTTAAGTACTCCCCACCGTAGACGGGGAAGGTCCCCTGCACCGTACGGGTAGCCTCGTCCAGGCTGGCCATCGTCACGTGCTCGATCAACCCGCCACCTGTGCGTTGCGCCAGCCGGGCTGCCAGCTCCTGGCCCGCGTGGGTTGCGCCAAAGATGACCACTTCCGGCTTTTCGGCCTCGATGAGGTCAGCGAGCACCTTCAGGTAGGGCTCCAGTGCAAACTGCGCCAGGCCAGGATGGTCGGCCACGCGCACACCATCGGCTCCCGCCTGGTAGAGCGTCTGCGCCAGGTCAGCCACGCCATCGCCCAGCAAAATGCTATAGACGTAGGCGCCCAGTGCGCCGGCCAGGTTACGCGCTGCCCCCAGTGCTTCCAGCGTCACTGGAGCCACCGTGCCATCTACGACGCCTGCCTTGAGCGTAGTCGAAAGGCCTGCCTTGAGCGTAGTCGAAAGGTCGGCCACGACCCAGATGCCGCCGCCTCCGCCCTCGGCGGTGGAGACTTCTTCCTGTTGCGCCATCAACAAGTCAAGATATGAAACGTCCATCGGAGTCCCTCCTCTACCTGCGCACCCGTTGCCGGAGCGCGTTGGCCACTGCCTGGGCCATCTCCTCGGGCGTACCGCTCACGCGCACCCCCCGTTCCCGCTCCGGCGGAAAGTCCTGCCCACGCCGCTCGACCAGCGGTTTGAGGGCTTCGGCTGCCACCAGGTCAGTGACGTCCCACTGTTCCAGCGCCGCCGCCATCTCCTCTACCCCCCGGTAGACGTTGATCAGACGTGCGCCATCGGGGTAGCGAGGTTTGAGTGCGCCCGGCAAGACCGTGACGACGGCCGGCAGGTTCGCCTCGACGGTCACGTACCCGGCGCCCTCCTGGCGCACCGCTCGCACCCGCCCGTCGGCCGTCTCGACGTGCCAGACGCCGACGATCTGGGGCCAGCCCAGCGCTTCCGCCAGCCGGGGGCCCAGTTGGCCCTGCCCGGTGTCCAGCGTGGTCGCGCCGGTCAGAACCAGGTCTGCCCCGCCCAACCGCTCCACCGCGGCTGCCAGCAGCCGGGCCATCACGGCGTCGTCGGCGGGGGGCAAGTTGGCAACTTGCCCTACAAAGAAGATGGCACGGTCGGCGCCGCTGGCCAGGGCCTGGCGGAGTACGTCGTCGTCAGGCGACAGGCCGCGCGGGAGGGCCACCACCTCGGCACCGGTGGCGTCCTTGATGCGCAATGCTGCCTCCAACGCACAGCGGTCGGCTGGCTGGAGGAGGTACTCCTCTCGATTGACAAAGATGCGGCCCGCCCGTCGGTTGACCACGATGCCGCTGAGGTCGAGTACTCGTCCGATAAGAACAATGATTCGCATGGTCGCACCTCCTATGGCCTGATCCGCACGCCGTGCTCGCGGAAGATGTTGGTGGCGATGACGATGCGCTGGATCTCGTTGGTGCCCTCAAAGATCTCGGCAATACGGGCGTCGCGGAAAGCCCGCTCAATCGGAAAGTCCCGCGAGGAACCCAACCCGCCGTGGATCTGCAGCGCCATGTCAATGGCCCGCGAGGCCACCTCGGAGCCGTACATCTTGCACATCGCCGCCAGTTGGGTGAAGGGCTGGCCGGTGTCCACCATCCAGCCCACCCGGTAGACCAGGCTGCGCAGCGCCTCGACCTCGGTGGCCATGTTGGCAATCATCCACTGGATTGACTGCTTGTGCGCCAGTTCTGCGCCGAACTGCTTGCGGGCCTTGGCCCAGCGCACTGACCACTCCAGCGCCGCCTGAGCGCCGCCCAGGCAGGCCGCGCCCAGTGTCAGCCGGCCCATGTCGAGCGATTTCATAAAGGTGACGAACCCCTCGCCCACCTTTCCCAACACGTTCTCGTGGGGCACCCGTAGTTCCTCAAAGACCAACTCGGCGGTACTCGTGCCGCGGATGCCCATCTTGTCCTCTTCCCGCGCCACCTTGAAGCCGGGCCATTCGTTCTCGGCGATGAAGGCCGTGACGCCGCCGCGGGCACCCAGCGTCGGATCGGTTACCGCCATGATGGTGATGACGTTCGCATAACCGCCGTTGGTGATGAAAACCTTGCCGCCGTCCAGGATCCATGAATCCCCTTCGCGGACGGCGCGGGTGCGGATGTTGGCGGCATCGGAACCGGCATTGGCCTCGGTCAGGCCGAAAGCGGCGATCTTCTCCCCGCGCGCCAGCGGCACCAGGTACTTGCGCTTCTGTTCCGGGGTGCCGTCCAGGTGGATCGCCATCGCGCCGATGCCGATGTGGGCACCGACGTTGGTGGCGGTGGAGGTACAGATGCGGCCCAGTTCCTCCATCAAGATGCAGTAGCCCGCCTCACCGGCTCCCATCCCGCCATATTCCTGCGGAAAGCAGACGCCCAGGAGGCCGATTTGGCCGAGTTTGCGCATGATCTCGTATGGCACCTTGTGCTCGCGGTCAAGTTCTGCCGCTATGGGAGCCACTTCGGTCTCGGCAAACTCCCGGATCAGCCGGCGCAGGGCAGTGTGTTCTGGAGAAAACGTAAAGTCCATCTCTTACCTCCTCACGGCGTGACCTCGACGTCCCACTCGGCGAAGATGCGCTGAGCGACCCGCACGTAGTGCAGTTCCGTCGGCCCGCCCATGATGCCCAGCATGCGGGCATCCCGGTACTTGCGGGCCATCGGGTAGTCCTCCATGTAGCCGTAGCCGCCCATCACCTGGACCATGCGGTTGGTGACGCTGCGGGCCACGCGGGCGCCGAAGGCCTTGGCGACCGAGGCGTCCAGCGAGAGGTCTTTGCCCTGGTCGGCCAACCAGGCCACGTGGTAGATCAAATTGCGCAGCGCCTCTACCTCGATGAACGACTCGGCCACGTACGATTGGATGGCCTGCTTCTTGGCGACGGGGACGCCGAACTGGACCCGCTCGGTGGCGAACTTGGCTGCCGTATCTATGGCCGCCTCGGCCGCCCCCAGCCCGGCCGCCGCCAGCGCGACGGCCATGCGGTCCTGCGCTCGCTGCGCCACCGTCCATCCCTCGCCGGGCTTGCCCAACCGGTTGGCCGCCGGCACCCGGCAGCCCTCCAGGTAGACCGTGTTGAACGTCACGCTGCGCAACCCCAACGTCGGTTCCCGATAGCCCACGGTCAGCCCGGGGGCATCCTTGGGCACCAAGAAGGCCTCGATCCCCTCCGCCCCCTGGGCAAAGACCAGGAACAGGCCGGCGATCCCGCCGTTGGCAACCCAGGTCTTGACTCCGTCCAGGATCACCTCAGCGCCGTCTGGCGTGGCGCGGGTCTGGAAAGCCTTTGCGTCACTTCCGGCGTCCGGCTCGGTGAGTGCAAACGCGCCGATCATCTCGCCAGCCGCCATCTGCGGGAGCCATTCTTCTTTCTGCGCGTCGGTGCCGTGCTCCAGGATGCTCATTGCCACCAGGCTCACGTGCGTCGCCAGCGTTATAGCCATGGACATGCAATCCCTGGCCAGTGTCTCGATCAACAGGGCAAAACTCACGGTATCCAACTCCGCACCCAAGTAATCCTCCGGCAGCGTCGCTCCCAGGAAACCCTGGTTGGCCGCTTTGCGAAGCGCGTCCAGCGGCGGCTTCTCTTCGTGGTCAATCTCCTCGGCTTTGGGCGCGACCTCCTTGGCGGAAAAGTCCCGGAACATGGTACGGAACATCTCCTGTTCTTCACTAAAGGTAAAGTCCATGGGCCCCTCCAGAGTTCTCAGGGTGCTCCGGCCCCGCAACGAGACTACAACACAATGATATGCAGGGCCGGAGCACACAGGTAACGGTTCTGATACCGGCGATGTGCTACGGTGTCGGCTGCGACGGGCGACGATGTGGCAGCGATGTCAGGTCGGTGTTGGCTACGATGGACGGCAATGTGGCAGCAATGTCAGGTTCAGTGTTGGCTACGATGAGCAGCGACGTGACGACGATGGGTCGGCATTGTGGGCTACGGCATCAGAACGCGATCCTGCCAAACCGGTTTGGCTCTACTTGTCCTTGAACTGCGCCTGCCGCTTTTCGAGGAAAGCGCCGACTCCCTCGCGGATGTCCTCGGTATTCGCCAGGCTGACGAACTGGTCCGCCTCGACCTTCAGTCCCTCCTCGATAGGCACGGCCATACCGTCGGTGATGGCCCGCAACGCGGCGGCGATAGGAAACTTGGACTTGGTGACGATCTTGCGGGCCAGGTCCCGCGCTTCCTTGAGGACTGCCCCAGCCGGCACCACTTTGTTGACCAGGCCCACCCGATAGGCATCCTGCGCGGTGACCATGTCGCCGGTGAGGATCAGCTCAATGGCCTTGCCCTTGCCGACGATGCGGGACAGCCGCTGCGTGCCACCCCAGCCGGGGATAATCCCCAGGTTGATCTCTGGCTGCCCCAACCGTGCCCGGTCTGAGCAGATGCGCACGTGACAGGACATCGCCAATTCCAGCCCACCACCCAGGCAGAAGCCGTTGATCGCGGCGATGACCGGCTTGGTGGCTTTCTCGATCTTGAGGTTGATCCCCTGTCCCCGCTCGATGAACTCCCGGGCAGCAGTGTAGTCACCCTGGGGCTGGTCCAGCAACCCCTTGATCTCCGGGATGTCCGCCCCGGCCACGAACGCATTCGTCCCGCCGCCGGTGATGACGATCGCCTTGACCTCGTCGCTTGCCAGCAATTCGTCAATCGCCTGTTCCAGTTCGGTCACCACCTGGCGATTAAACGAGTTGACCGGCGGATGATCAATCGTCAGCACTGCGATCTTGTCTTCGACTTCAGTCCGAATATATTGCCACGCTCCCATTGTACGCTCCTTATCATCTTTTACGCATTACGGATTACGTATTACGTATTACGCATTACGTTTTCACGTGCTATGCGTACTCGTGGAACCCCTTCCCTGTCTTCACTCCCAGGTGCCCGGCGCGGACGCGCAACTTGAGCGGGCGGGAGGGCAGGAAACGGGGGCCCAACTCCTTGGCCAGTTCTTCCAACGTCCCCACCAGCACGTCCAGGCCGATCTTGTCGGCGACGGCCAGTGGGCCGATGCGCTCGCCGCCGTAGGTCATCCCGGTGCCGGCAACCATAGACATGTCAATGTCGGTGATGCTGGCGATGTTTTCCTGGACGCACAGCGCTGCCTCGTTGATCAGCGGGTACATGAGGCGCTCCACGCTGAACTTTGTCCCGCTGGGCACTGTGCCGGACTGTTGAAGTTCCTTGATCATCGCGTTGACCGCGGCCGACTCGCCACCGGGATGGTCGTAGAAACCGGCCCCGCTCTTCTCGCCCAGCCGCCCGGCCGCTACCAGCGAGGGGAACAGATAAGCCGGTGACATCCGGTCGCCGTACTCGGAATAGAGGTATTCCCCGACGTGGCCGCAGACGTCAATGCCGAGCATGTCCATCAACGTGAAGGGGCCCATCGGCATGCCCCACTCCACGACCTTCTGGTCGATCTCTGTCGCCGTGGCTGCGCCCTCCTCCAACGACTTGGTCGCCTCGTTGAGGTAGGGCATCAGGAGCCGGTTGACCAGGAAGCCGGGGCACTCCTGGACGACCACCGGCATCTTGCGCAGGCTCTCGGCGAACATCACCACGTCGTCCACCGTCTCCTGCCCGGTATCCAGGCCAGGGATGACCTCGACTAACTTCATCACGCTGGCGGGATTGAAAAAGTGCATGCCGACCACCTTGTGCGGCCGCTTCGTGGCCGCCCCCATCTCGGAGATGGAGAGTGCGGAGGTGTTGCTGGCAAAGATGGTCTGCTCCGGGCAAGCCCCATCCAGTTCCTGGAATACCTTCCGCTTGATCGCCATCTTCTCCGGCACGGCCTCGATGACGATGTCCACGTCCCCAAACTCGTCGTAGGTGAGGGTCGGCGTGATCAGGCCCAGTTTGGACTCCATGTCACCGGCGCTCATCTTCCCCTTGTCTACCCGGCGCTGGTAGAGGGAGCGTGCCTTCTCCATCCCCTTGTCCAGCATAGCCTGATCCACGTCTTTCAGTACAACTGGCAAGCCGGAGAACGTGACGACCTGGGCGATCTCGCCGCCCATCGTTCCCGCGCCAACTACTGCGGCTTTGAAAATGTACATCTTGCTACCTCCTTCACTCTAGCGGAATCCGCTCCAGAATCAAGCAGCCGCCCTGGCCACCGCCGACACACATCGTGTCTATGCCATAGCGGGCCTTGCGCCGCTGCATCTCGTTGGTCAGCGTGGCAACCAGTTTGGCAGCCGTGCAGCCCACCGGGTGCCCCAGCGCGATCGCGCCGCCGTTGACGTTGACCTTGTCCAGGTTCCAGTTGTGCCCCTGGGCCTGCATCTCTTTGCCATCCGCCAGCACCTGGGCGGCGAAGGCCTCGTTCAGTTCGATCAGGTCGATGTCGTCCAGGCTGAGCCCTGCCCGCTTGAGCGCTTTGGGCATCACAAAAGCCGGGCCAATGCCCATGTAGGCCGGGTCCACCGCCGCATACGCATACGTGACGATGCGGGCCGTGGGCTTGAGGCCCAGCGCGTTCGCCTTCTCGGCCGTGCAGACGATCAGCGCGGCCGCACCATCAGAGATGGGGCAGGCATTGGCTGGGGTGACTGTGCCGTTCTTTTTGAAGACGGTCGGATACAGTGCTGCCTTTTGCACCGTCAGGCCGGGGTTGATCGTCTCGTCCTGCGTGATCTTTTCCCGCGCCACCTCCTGCCCGGCCGCCTTCTTGACCACCTCGACAGGGACGATCTCGTCCTCGAACTTCCCCATCCGCTGGGCCAGAAAAGCCTTCTTGTGTGACTGGACGGCGTACTGATCCTGTTCCTCGCGGGTGAGGCTATACTTTTCCGCCAGGTTCTCGGCTGTACGGCCCATGATCTGCCCGCAGATGGGATCGGTAAGCCCTTCCCACAGGCCATCGGTCAACTCGGCGTGGCGGAGTTTGTAGCCCCACCGGGCTTCTTTGAGCAGGTAGGGGATGTTGCTCATGCTCTCCGCACCACCACATAGATAGATTTCCCCATCCCCTGCCTGGATGCCCTGGTAGGCCGAAGTAATGGACTGCATACCTGAGGCACAGTTGCGCTGGACCGTGAAGGCGGGCACGTGAATCGGTACCCCCGCCATCAACGCAGCCACCCGGCCAATGTTGGCCGCATCGGAAGGCTGGCCGATATTGCCCAGGATCACCTCGTCCAGCACGGCCGGATCGAGTCCCGTCCGCTCAAGCACGGCCCGGAAGACGATCGCGGCCAGGTCCTGAGCCCGCTGACTGCGCAGCGCACCGCCGTGGGCTCCCACCGGCGTGCGCACCGGACTGACAATCACCACTTCCTTCACTTACGCACCTCCTTTTTGTTGATTAAAGGGATGTTCGCAAACCCCGGATCACTGTCTCCAAGGCCGCCTGATAAAGCGCCTCGCGTTCCATGCCCACAATCTCCCGCCGCAGCGGATGCTCCATCAACTCCAGCGCACCGTTCAGTGTTGCCCACAGTGCGGCAGCAGCCCGCCGGGCGTCGCAGCGGCTGAACACGCCATCCTCAATCCCCTGCTCGACCACCCGCACTACCCAGTTTAGCCCCTCCATGCTGGCTTCTAAAACTTCCTGATAGAGTTCCGGGGTGACGGTTTCCCGGAACTGCCCCCGGTCCATCGCCATCAGGAAACGGAAATAGCTGGGCTCCCGCTGGAAGAATTGAAGATATGCCCAGCCCAGCCGCTGCAACCGCTTGTCCGCCAGGATAGGTTCGTCCGCTGCGTAGGCCTGTTCCAGTTCTTCGATCAGTTCATCCAGCCCCTCTAAAAGTAGATGAGCAAGGATGGTCTCCTTGCTCTCAAAATACAGGTATACGGTGCCCTTGCTGACTTCTGCCCGCTCGGCCACGTTGTCCACGGTGGCACGGTGGAAGCCGTACTCAAAGAAAACCGCGCGGGCAGCCTGGAGAATGGACTGCCGCCGTTCTTCCTTTTCCCGCTCACGACGCGCTCTCGTCGTCACATGGACACCTTTATGCTAACTCGTGGTCATTAACTGACTTGTAGTCATTATATAACGAAAAGTCAGCGCTGTCAATAGTTTGATGGAAATTTTAAGGTACGCTTTTGCTTGAGCAAGCAAGATGCGGTATAATGGGGCCAATCTAACAGCGAGGTCAAGATGATCAATCGTTCTCCCAAGACAACAGTCCCAGGCCAGGATCGTATCGTTGCGCTCCGTGAGGGTTTGACCAACCTCACCCGCACCATTGCCCGGCATCGTGGAGCCGATGCATTGTTAGCGGATCTTTCCCAGCACCTGGTGGCGCTGCAGGACCTGCTGACACACCTCGAACAGGAAATGGCAAACCAGGCCAGCCAGCAGGACGAATTGGATGCCTTGTACGACATTTGCCAGGCCATCGGTTCCTCCCTGGACCTGACGGAGGTCCTGAATGAAGTCATGGACCAGATTATCCGCCTGACGGGGGCCGAACGTTCATTCCTGATGCTCATAGAACCGGCCACAGGCAAACTGGAGTTCCGGGCCGCGCGTAACATGGACCGCGAGACCATTGCTTCGTCCTCGTTTGAGATCAGCCGAAGCATTGTCACACAGGTGGCGACCACGGGGCAACCTGTCCTTACGACTAACGCGCAGATGGATCCGCGCTTCAAGGCACAGGAGAGCGTGATCGGCTACAACCTGCGCTCCATCCTGTGTGTACCGCTCAGGGTTCGCGGGCGGATCACCGGCGTGATTTACGCCGACAACCGGATCCTCACCGGCCTCTTTTCCGACCGGGATCGCGACGTGCTCGCAGTGCTGGCCGGTCAGGCAGCCGTGGCCATCGAGAACGCGCTTTTATTCCAGAGCGTCGCCAACGCCAAAGCATTGATGGACAATGTCTTTGCCTCCATCACCAGCGGCGTGATCACTACCGACGTTCAGGAGCAAATCACGCTCTTCAACCGGGCGGCCGAGCGCGTCCTGCGCGTGCCGGCATCGGTCATCGTCGGCTCGCGCCTGGCCGAAGCCCTGCCAGCACTGGCAGACGCGCTGAAGCCGATAGTGGATCAGGTCAAGGCTTATGGAGAACCGGTGGTGGAGTACGAGAGTGAAATATCGCTCCCCGGCTCTGGTCAGGTTCACCTGCGCACCAGTCTCTCTCCACTGAAAGATGCTAAAAGCGAGACGCAAGGTACTGCCATCGTGATAGACGACCTCACAGAACAGCGCCGGCTGGAATCGCGCTATCAGTTGTTCCAGCGCTACCTCCCGCGGACCGTCATCGAGCGGTTGCCAATTGATCCTCACGAACTGAGACTGGGCGGACAGCGGCAGGAAATTACCAGCCTGTTCGCTGACATCCGAGGGTTCACCAACTTCAGCCAGCAGCATGACCCAGAGGCGTTGGTGGATGTGCTCAACCAATACCTGGCCGTCGGAGCCGGGGCAGTGCTGACTGCGGAAGGGACACTCGACAAGATTATGGGCGATTGTATCGTCGCCTTTTTCAATGCCCCCCTTGCCCAGCCCGATCACGTCGTGCGTGCAGTACGGGCGGCGCTGAAGATACGGGAGGGCATTGCCCTGCTCCACGAGCAGTTACCTTCATCCTATTGGCTCGATTATGGAGTAGGCATCACCGTCGGCGACGCAGTCGTGGGCAACGTCGGCACTGCACAGCAGATGAATTACACCGCCATTGGCTCCAGCGTAAATCTGGCCAGCCGCCTGCAAGAGGCCGCCACACCGGGTCAGATTCTGCTTTCCCACACTGCGTACCAGCGAGTACAAGAGTACGTCGAAGCCCGGCCAGTCTCACCCATAAAAGCGTCCGGCTTCTCTGAACTGATCACCGCGTACGAACTGCTGGGGCTGCGGGAGTAACCTGCATAGAACAAAACGTGTGGACACTCCTTACTTTCGTCCACGCCCTGGTCTCCCTGTGGTTGGCGATCTACGGGTTAAACTCCTTCATCCTGGCATTTCTCTACCTGCGCCACCGGCGGGCAGTTGTTTCCGCCTCACTTGTAGATCGGTCCACCCTGCCTGTTGTCACCGTGCAGGTGCCGGTGTACAACGAATTCCACGTGATCGAGCGGGTAGTGGACGCTGTCGCTGCACTTGACTACCCCCACGACCGGCTGTATATCCAAATCCTGGACGATTCGACCGATGAGACAGTCCAATTGGCCCAGGTGAGGGCAGCACGATATCGCGAGCAAGGGATAAACATCGCAGTTCTGCGGCGGCCGGACCGCCGCGGCTTCAAGGCCGGGGCACTTGGCTGGGGGCTTTCTCAAACCTCAGGCGAATACGTCGCCATCTTCGACGCTGATTTTTGCCCCCATCCCGATTTCTTGCTCCAGACGATTCCCCATTTCCTGGCGTGTCCACGCCTGGGGCTGGTACAGACACGCTGGTCGCACTTAAACGCCGATTACTCTCCTTTGACCCGCGCTCAGGTGCTGGCGTTCGACGGCCATTTCATCGTAGAGCAGACTGGACGGAACCGCGCTGGATTGTTGATGGGCTTCAACGGTACGGCTGGAGTATGGCGCCGGCGCTGCATTGAGGAGTCCGGCGGATGGCAATCCGATACCCTGTGTGAGGACCTGGACTTGAGCTATCGGGCTCAGTTGGCCGGCTGGGAATGCCTGCACCTGCCAACGATAGACACGCCGGCCGAGGTCCCTCCCCAGATCGCAGCATTCAAGCAGCAGCAGGCCCGCTGGGCCCAGGGGTCTGTGCAGGTCTTGCGTAAACTGGGTGGCTCCATTTTGCATAGCCAACGGCTGGGATGGAAGCAGAAGGGGATGGCGCTGGTATACCTGAGCAGTTACATGGCCCACGCGCTGATGATCGTGCTGCTGGTAGTCTCACTGCCCCTGCTGCTGGTGCCAGAGCCGACGCCGCTTCCGCTCAGCGGCCTGGGGCTGATGTGCCTGGGACCGCCGTTGGTCTATGCCATCTCACAACAGCAATTATATCCCAATTGGAGGCGGCGGCTGCGGGCCGTTCCACTGCTGGCGTTGGTCGGGATTGGCATCGCGTGGTGTAACACGCAGGCAGTATGGCGCGGCCTGACCCATTGGGGCGGCACATTCGTCCGCACACCCAAGTTCCGCCTCGAAGGAAGAGCCGGCCGCTGGGACGACAGCCGCTACCGGCTGCGCGCGGATCGCAGCATCATCGGCGAGGTCGCGTTGGTACTCTATGCATTGACTACGGCGTGCGTGGCCTACGCTCTGGGCCGTTACGGGTTGATTCCCTTCATGCTGTTGTACGCGGCCGCGTTCGGGACAGTAGCGGGGATCGGGTTGGCACAGGGAGTTGTGCCTCGCCGCACTTAGCCGCCACCCAGCGCGCGCCAGCCCTCCCAGAACGCCTGGCGGTTCAGTTCAGCGTATTTGGGCGGGACGCGCCGTTCGATGACCGCCAGCCACGTCTCCGGCGATACGTCCAGCCACCTGGACAGTGCACCCAGGAGAACGGTATTGGCCAGCCGGGAGTTGCCAAGTCGCTCGGCCATGGCCAGGCCTTCGACCACCGCCACGCGGTCGGTATGGGCACGTACGGCAGCCAGAATGTCTTCAGCGGGTGGATATACTGCATCTCCCACTGTGACCGACAGCGGCGGGATACGCTGGTAATTGATGAGCACGCTCCCCCCAGGGCGCAGCCACTCGATCCAGCGGGCCGCTTCCAGCAGTTCGGTGGCGATCAAGTAATCTATCGTGCCCTGCTCGGCCAGGGGGGCGGCGACTTGCTCGCCCCACCGGACGTGGCTCTCGACCATACCGCCGCGTTGAGAGAAACCGTGCACCTCAGATTTCTTGGCGTCGTACCCGGCCTCCAGCCCAACCTCGGCGACGATGTCGGACGCTGTCAGGATACCTTGCCCGCCTACACCGACAAAAAGAAAGTTGACCGTCTTTTCTTTCATCATTGCCTCAAATGGCTAACCGTTGACGCATTGTCTTTATGCCATCTACAGCGAGATCCCACTCAATGGCGTCCGATTCGACATTCCACTCAAAGTTATGCTCCCGGACAACGTTGCGGCGCTCAAATTCATCGAAACCCATGCCATATTTCTCTTGTAGCCGCCGGTCGGTTAAACTGTAGAGAGCCAGCCGCCGCCTATATTCCTTTATCAGTACCATTCGCAGATTGCTGTCCAAGTCAGGTACACCCACAGGGCTATTTCTGGTACATGGCTTTGCGTGGGCAGACCTGTAGACAGACGGTGCATCCGGTGCACAGGAGCGAATCAATGAGCGCCTTGGGACGCTTTGTCTTTGCGTCCATCTCTTCCGACTTGAGGATGGCCGGGCAGCCGACGCGGAAGCAGAAGCCGCAGCCGTTGCAGACGCCGGATTCCACCGCGACGGCCGGCCGGCGTTGGAACTGCGGCGTGAAGACGCAGGCCCCGTTGACGACGATCACAGTGGGGCGATCCTCGATCGCCGTCGCCTCCTGGATGGCCTGTTCGACCCCCTTGACGTCCAGCGCATCCACCACCCATACGTGCTCGACGCCCATCCCTCGCACCACCGATTCGATGTCAATCGCCTGGGTGGTCTCCCCTTGCAGCGTGACGCCGGTCGCGGGGTTGTCCTGCCCGCCGGTCATGGCCGTCGTGCCGTTGTCCAGGATCATCGTGCAGAGGACGCCCCGGTTGTAGATGGTGTTGGCCAGTTCCGGCAGGCCCGCGTGGAAGAAAGTAGAATCGCCGATGGTGGCGACGATCTTGTCGGGGCAGCCCGCCTGCCTGGCCCCGTGGGCCATCCCGATGCTGGCGCCCATGGAGATCAGCATGTCCATCTCCTCGAAGGGGGGCAGGACACCGATGGCGTAGCAGCCGATGTCACCCGCCACCAGCAGTTTGCGCTTCCGCAGGTTAAAGTAGACGGAGCGGTGGGGGCAGCCGGGGCAGAGGGCGGGGGGGCGGGGGGGGACCGAGATGGTGGGGATTGGAGGTTGGAGGTTGGAGGTTGGAAGTTGGATGGGCAACCTGGCTTTGATGGCGCCTGTGCGAACGAGTGCAAGTGAGAGTTCGCCGGTTGCGGGGAAGAACTCCTTGCCGATGACCTTGAGCCCGAGTGCGCGGACTTGCTCTTCGATGAAGGGGTCCAGTTCTTCGACGACGACCAGCGTCTCGACCTGGGCAGCAAAGTCGTGGAGCATCCTCACCGGCAGCGGATAGGTCATCCCCAGTTTGAGGAACGAAAAGCCGGTGAAAACCTCGCGGGCGTACTGATAGGCCACGCTGCTGGTGATGATGCCGATGCGCTTGTCCCCCCACTCTACCCGGTTGAGCGGACTCGTCTCGGCGTACTCGGCCAGCGCCTGGATGCGGGCCTCGACCTCCGGATGGCGCAGCCGGGCGTAGGCCGGGATCATCACGTACTTGCGCGGCTTGCGCTCGAACGCGGGCAGCGGGCCGGGTTCCCGTGGTTCATCAATGGGCATCTGGACTTCGACCGCACCCTTGGAGTGGGAGATGCGCGTGGTGGGGCGCAGCATCACCGGCGTGTCGAACCGCTCGCTTAAGTCGAAGGCGATGCGGGTGAAATCCTTCGCCTCCTGGCTGTCGGCCGGTTCCAGGCAGGGGAACTTGCCGAAACGGGCGTAGTGGCGGTTGTCCTGTTCGTTCTGGGAACTGAAAGCGCCTGGGTCGTCGGCACTGACCAGCACCAGCCCTGCCCCCACACCGGTGTAGGAGAGGGTCATCAGGCTGTCGGAGGCGACGTTTACGCCCACGTGCTTCATCACGGCCAGTGCACGTGCTCCCGCGAAGGAGGCTCCGGCGGCAGCGTCCAGCGCCACTTTCTCGTTGGCGGCCCATTCGGCTCGCACGCCCGCATAGCGGGCCAGCGCAGGCAGAATCTCTGTGCTGGGAGTGCCTGGATAGGCGGCCGCATAGCGGACGCCCGCCTCCCAGGCCCCTAAGGCGATAGCCTCGTTACCCGAAAACAAGCGTTTCATTCTACCGACCTCGCAAGCGAATGCGTGCCTCGCGGCAACGTGGACATTCGATGCCCACGTATTCGGTGCCACAGGTACGGCAGACCTTGGGCGTAATGGGGCGCTCATCGTCCAGCGAGGCCACGATCAGGACGATCTCTTGACCATCGTACCCGGCCAGCCACTCGTCTAACTTTGCGTTATTCACCATCCAGCGGCCGTCTTCCGCGCTGCGATGCAGATGTCCCTCGACGACGCCGAAGCCCAATTCGTGGGCGGCTGAAACCAATTCACGGATGCTGGCCTTACGGTATGCTGGCATAATCCCTTCCTTAATTTCTCATGTATTGTCGGATTGTAACCTGTCCGCATGCTTCTGGCAAGCGAAGCGTAATCCGTAATTCGTAATTCGTAATTCGTGATTCGTGATTGGATGTGGTTTATGGTTGTTCACGCTCTACGGTTCTGCGGAGTACGCGGAAGTGGTCAAAGTCGCGGGCAACGACGGTGTCGGCAAAAATGGACTGTGCCTCCTCGAGCACCTCCGCTTCGCGATAGCGCCGCGAGACGTGGGTCAGCACGAGCCGATAGACCCCCACGTCCCGGGCCAGCCGGGCTGCCTGCGCCGCCGTAAGATGGGCGAAGCGATAGGCCAGATCCGCCTCGTGCCGCAAGTACGTGGCCTCGATGACCAGCATGTCGGCCTCGCGCACGGCATCCTCCAGCCCGTCGGTCCGGCCAGCGTCGCCCACGTGTACCAGGCACGCACCTGGCCGCGGCGGGCCGAGCACGTCGTCGGGGTGAATCACCCGGCCATCTGGAAGCGTCACAGGCTCGCCGGCGACCAGTTGCCGTCGCTCTGGCCCCCACGGCACACCCAACGCCTCTGCCCGCTCATTGAGGAACGGACGATGCGGCTTTTCACGAAATAGATACCCCAGGCTGGGCCCCCGGTGGACCACTGGAAACGCTACGACCTCGAACGTGTCATCTTCCAGCACAACGCCAGGGTGCACCTCGATCAGGTCAATCTGGATCGAGGCCTCGCCACCCCGCAGCACGACGCCATACAGCAGGTCGTGCACCCGTTCCAATGCCCAACTGCCGCCGTAGATCTCGACGTGGTCAATCGCCTCCCAGCGGGCAAACGTGGAGATCAGTCCACCCAGGCCCAGGATGTGATCGAGGTGGCCGTGGGTGAGGAGAATGCGGTTGAGCCGCTTGAAGCCCAGGCCGCTGCGCAGGATCTGCCGCTGCGTCCCTTCGCCGCAGTCCACCAGAAAGCGGTAGTCCTTATACAGGACGATTTGCGCCGCAAGCCCACGATGGATCGAGGGAGCCGACGCCGAAGTACCGAGAAAGACGATCTCAATCATGCCCCCTCCTTTACACGACAATCAGCATCCCCGGTGCTCCTACTTCGCCCTCGACGTGGATGCCCCGCGCCAGGAACTGTTGCACGACCCACACGTTGGTCAGCAAATGCTGGGATACCTGCGAGGTACTCACCCGCGATTCTCCCTCCGCCAGGGCCATCGGCAGCACCAACTGGTCGGCCAGGTGCGGGTCGGCCGGGGCATCCGCGCGCTGATGGGCCAGCAGTTCTTCGCAAGCGGCCTCGGCCACGCGCTCGGCCGGCAACCCCTGGCGTCCGTAGGCAGTGAAGCCGGCGGTGACGTGCGCGTACCCGGCAAACAGGAAGATGCCGGCCCCCGGGCCGACCCCATTCAATCGGCGGGGCTCCACCTGCGCCTGCAGGCCCACCTCTGCCAACACGTTGTGGGCACGAGCGGCCATGCGCTGCGGGATGTGCGACGGCAGGTTCATCACCGCTGCAATGCCCCAGATGCGCTGCAAGTCCCCGCGCTCGACGACCGTGATCGGGTGCAGTGGCCCTTTCTGCCCCTCAATCCGCACCCGTATCTCTCCGCCGCCGGCCGGGTAGAATCCCCAACACACCAGTTCTATCTGGGCGCGCACGCCCATCCGCGCTACCAGGGGCAGGAAGACGTGCTCCAGGTAGGATACCGGCGGAGCCCACGGCACGTGCGTCCCGCCGCGCAACGTCAGGTGTGAATCTCCCTCCGCCAGCGCCAGCGGCAGGAGCACCGTCTGCAACACCAGGCCCACCGATCCGGCGCTGCCGCCCTGGGCTGTCTCGGTCACGTCGAAGGTGTACTGGCCGGCGCGAGGTGGGCCACCGGGGACAAAGGTGAGCACCTGAGAGCCCAATTCGTCGCCCTCCAGGCGTGCCCCACACACAGCCGCGGCTGCCCGCACGGCGGCGAGATGTTGGGGGCGCAGGCCCGGCTTCTCACGTCCGGCACGGATGTGCTCGAGGCGTGTGGCCTGCCCGGTGAGGGCGGCCAGCGTGAGCGCAGTGCGCAGCACCTGTCCCCCACCTTCGCCGTAGGAGCCGTCAATCGTTACCATCTTATTTCTCCATATCGCGCAGCGCCTCGTAGGCCGGACGCAGGCGGGCCTCGGGCCAGCCCGGTTCGGTGATAGCCCACCAGTACTGCTCGTCCTCTTCAGTCCACTCGGGGTCGGCGATGGAGATGACCGTCATCAATCCAATCCAGGGCGACCAGTGTTCTTCGGCATAGCGGAAAGCCCGCACCAGGTAATCGGCCTGCTGTTCCTCTGTGACGGCGAACCAGGCGTAATTGGGGTGCACGGGGTCGGTGGTCCACCCCATCTCCAGCACCGCTACCTGCTTGTCGCCGTCGCCATAGCGGACCATAATCTCGCGCATGTCCTCGACGTGGCGAAAGCAGAAGAAGCGGTGGCCGTCGTGTTTCGCCGCCACTTCCTCCGGTGAGATTTCGGGAGGGTAAAGGAAGCCAGGCGCGTGCACCCCCAGCAGGTCGAAGTAGGGGGCGGCGCCGGCCTCGTACATGCCGGCGAGATAGTCGGCGTCCGGTATTGCCTCCGGTGGGCCGTTACCAGTCGGCGCCAGTCCGGCCGAGATGACCAGTGCATCTGGATCGGCGGTCTTGATGCCGACGTAGCACACACGCAGCAATTTGACGTACCCGGCCGGGTTGGGCACTCCCCCACCCCACTCACGCGCCAGGTTGGGCTCATTCCACACCTGGTATGCCCTCACGCGCCCCCGGTACCGCTTGGCCAGCGCGTGGCAGAAGTCGCCAAAGTCCTGCAGGTTCTCCGGGGGACCGTTGTCGGAATTGGTCCCTTGGGCTAGTATAGTCCACACCGGTTCGTGGTCGAGGCGAAAGAGCACGTTCAGGCCCAATTGCTCCGCATCGGCGACGATGCGGTCGGTGAAATACCAATCATAGTGGCCCTTGACGATCCCCTCGACGTCTCTCCAACTGGCGTGCTGCTTGACCCAGGTGAAACCGGCAGCGTGGATCAACTGCATATCACGCCTGGCCGCCTCCGCGTGCCACCACAGGAAAGCCTGCATGCCGTACTCAGGCGACGCCAGCCGCGCGCGGGGCCACGAGGTCGGTGTGGGAGGTACAGTCGGCGTGGGAGAAGGGGCGGAGAAAACCCCCAATCCCCAATCCCCAGCCCCGAGTTTCAAGGCCAGCCACGAAAAACTCAGCAGAACCAGGAGCCCCAACCCCAGTGACACAAGCCAGGCAATGGGACGCTGTCTATGGGATGAGGCTCGCTTGTCTGTCATTTGCCACTTGTGATCCGCGATTTGCGATTTGCGATTTGCCGATTTGCTGATTTGCCGATTTGCCTCAGGGCTTCTCCATCGCACCAATCGCACCGAAGGATGGACGGGCGACACCCTGGAAATCAATGATCGCCCAGGGCGCGTTGGGGTCCTGTGGCCCAGTCCCTAACTGCGAAAAGTTCAGATTCCAGAGGAAGGCCAGCCGCACAAAGCCCCACTGGCGCATCAACTGGAACGCCTCGACGTCCCACTGTGCCTGCTCTGCCAGTGTGTTGTCCAGCGCGAACATCATTCCCGGTGGATAACCGTCGAACCCCTCCGCACTCGGCCAGCCGAACTCTGTGATACAGAGCGGCTTGTCGCTCGCGGCAGCCGCGACGCGGTCGTGGTAACCCCACAGTGTGGATTTGAAGGACCAACTGTGGTCGGGGTTGTCGAAGGGGCCACGGAACGTTGCCGACGGATCATTGTAACCCTCATCCCACGCCACGTTGGGCGGCACGTTGATCCCGTTGTGATGCGCGCCCACGCAGTCACAGTAGTTCAGGAAACCGGCCACGATCATGCGGTCGAAATAAGCGAAATCATCCATGTAAATGGTGCGGGCCGAATTGTTGGGGTCGGTGGCCGTAGCCCCCACTGGCGACAGCGCGCCGCTGATGACGATGATGTTGGGGTCGCGGCTCTTGATGGCCTGGTAGGCCAGCCGCAGCATCTCGACGTACCGGTCGGCGTTGACGCCCTCGGCGGTGTCCCACTCGCGGTCCAGGTTCTGCTCGTTCCAGACCTCGAGCGCGTGGATGCGGCCCTGGTAGCGGTCTACCAGGCGGCCTAGGAAATCGGCGAAACGGGTCAGGTCATCCGGAGGCGCACCTTCTACGTTGTCGTCGAAATAGGTGCGCGTCCAGTGCGGCGCATCCACCACGCTGAACATGATTTTGATGCCACGCCGGGTGGCAGCATCCACTACCCAGTCGAAGCCGCTCCAGTCCATCTGCCCTGGGCTGCCCTCGAAGTTAGACCACTTTACCTGTTGCTTGACCCAGCCCAGGCCGAGGCTCTGTACTTGGCCCATCATGTAGTCCACGTCGCCACCCCCCGTGCCGTGGATGGCAATGCCGTAGCCGAAAACTTCCTCGGCCTGTGTCACGGTAGGAAGCACGGCGGCGGTTGTGGGAGTAGGTGGGACGGCGGTCGGTTCCACGGTAGGAGCAGCGGCCTCAGCGGTAGGCGTGGCTTCTGCCACCTCCTGGCCCCCCCCATTGCCGGGGCCGAACCAGCCGTACCAGGTGCAGAACCCTCCGACGATGACGAGAATGAGCCAGGCGGCGATGGCGACGTAGAGCCCCTTGCCGCTCAGCCCTCTGCTGCCGCGAGAAAAACTGGACATGATGACCCTCCTTAAATCAGAGCCCCTTCTCGAACTCTGTTAGTGCTTCATCGCTCAGCTGATCTCACTGAGCGAACCCAAGACCATCCTCGGTTTCCCCCTGAATCAAGGCTTGGATGGCACGCAGGAAATCCTCCGCGGACTGGATGGCTCTCTCCGCATCTTGCTGGGACACGTGGACCGTCGCCCCATAATCCCCAATACCACGCAGTTCAAAAAGCCAGTTCAAATCTTTGCCGTACTTCTTGTCCAATTTGCCCGTTTTGACGAACCTTTGGTGTATAGACGCGATCACACCACTGTGCTTACCGAATTCCAATCCTTCGCGAAGTAAGATAGCCGTTGCAGCATAAAAAGCCGCGTAATACGCGCGCGAGGCCGCAAAGTCGTAATAGCCACCAGCAGCCAATTCCTTGGCTGCCTGAATAGATTTCTCGGCCCGTTCCAGGCTGGCTGCCATTTCCTCCGCATACTTCAGCGTCATAGAAACAGCCCCTCTCTTCTGGCATTCCGATAAAGCTGAATACCTCCGTACTCAAACTCATCAATTGCAGCAGGCTGGGCAGAAATAAGCCATTCCGATTCAAGTTGTATCGGATAGAGCAGGTCTATGATCCGTCGTAGTTCCTGGAAATGGTCAAATGGCTTGCTTAGTAAAACGAGCAGATCAATGTCACTTACTGGGCTTGCCTGGTTACGAGCCACAGACCCATACAAAACCAGGCCCTTAAACCGGGGGCCATAGTGACTCTCCAGAACACCTTTACACCTGTGGGCTACTTCATTTGTCGATGCCATTTGAATACGCCCCGCGTATCTCGCCACATCCACCGTTATGCGCCGCCGGTGTCAATCCCAGCCGACGACGCATCTCCGCACTGGAGATTCCCCCTTCTGCTTTCTGCCTCGCTCGCGACTGCTCAATCAGGGCAAAAAATTGAGGGTGGGTGCTTAGCGCCACTGTCTCCGTGTCTCCAATCGGCACCGATGCAATGACAGGTTCCCCGTCAACAGTCAGAATTATCGGCTCTTTTGTCTTCATCGTTCCAGCCTTACAGCGAACTCAGCCAGGTTCTTCCAGTTATTGCGCATTTCGTCGGCAGATACCACATCAAGGAACCTGAGAACTCGCCGCAGCATTTCACCAGGCTCCAGTTGCTCGGATACGATTACTCCACTGTGCTCTTTGCCCGCAAACCACAAATCCTCAAAGATCGGCGTGAAATCGCGCGCGTTGCAGGTGAGTAATGTACGCCCCTGGCTGACGGCAAAAGCCATGTGCTCAGCATCGGAGACCTCAGCCAAACCAACTTCGTGGGCTGAAATAGCATCGTAACCTCGCGCACGCAGAGTACGGGCCAGTTTGGGCGTGATGTCAGCGTCAACGTAAAGTCTTATGAAGAACTCACCGTTCGTGGCCCTCTCCATAATGCCTCGCGATTGTCGTTAATATACTGCTCAATTTCCTTCTCGTGCTCGTAGCTGTAGCTAAGAGCATCGTAGACTTGAGCCATGGTCAGCACACCGTCAAAATCTTCGACGATTTGTTGAGGTGACCGACCCAGTCGGAATTGCTCTACAATGGTCTGTACACTAACTCCTGTACCGCGTATGGTCGGGCGACCGCCGTGAACACCTTCGATGCGCACAACGTGTGGATGTTCGGTGCGAATGGCAGGATGGCCTGCCTTAATCAGGGACTCAACTTCACTCTTCAGTGTTTGAATCTCGTCGCGCAGATAGCCGAGTTCACTATAGATCTTTTGAGCATCCAGTCGTACTGTCATCTTGATTTCTCTCCCTTGAAGGGAACCCTTGCGAAGGTTGGAGAACCTTCGCAAGGGTGATATATCAGCGTGTGCCCATCACGTTATGGAGTGCATCGCAAGCCGGGCAGCCCCCGCCCGCGCGGATGATGGCGTAACCGGCTTGGGGATCCTGGTCACTCCACAGTGTAAAATCTACATTGTAGACAATCATCAGTCGAACTTTCCCACTTGAAGCAGAGAGGCTGGTCGCTTCGGCTAGCCAGGCAGCCTGTTCGGCTACAGATGTATCGGCGGCCCAGGCAAAATTGGCGGGCAAAGTGCCGTATCCTTCTGGTGATACATACCCCAGTTCAGTAAAACACAACTTTCGCTGACCACCAAAAGCGTTGTAATATGCGTTGACCATCCCCCAGAAGTAACGCGTATAGTGGCTCGAACTCCCGCGCGGATCCCCGCTGGTTTGAGACGGGGGCAAGATCCCTTCGTTGTAATGGATGCCAACACAATCAGCATAACTGGCCGCTCCCGCTGCCAACATCCCTGCCACATAGGGCGCGTCATCACATCCAGCCGGAGCACATGCGCCACCAAAGAAACCTGTCGGGGATGGTGCACCAGAGATGACCAGGATGTTAGGATTGACTGACTTTATTGCATTGTAAGCAGGGGCCAACATCTGCTGTACGTAGGCAGTAGGGTTAATCTGACCTGTCGGCCACTCGCGGTCAATGTTTTGCTCATTCCATACCTCAATCCCATCAGGGCCTTGTGCCGCCACCTGCCGAAGGAACTCGACGTATGCAGCAAAGTCAATGCTACTTGGGTACTCTGAGCCTCCGGGAATACTTAACAGGACTTTGAGCCCGCTAGCGTGCGCTTGCTGAATCCGTCCCACCACATCATTCCCCGTCATGCCTGGTGACCACTTCATCTGAAACTTGACCCAGTTCATCCCGGCATAGTGCATCTCATTGGGGTGAGCCAGTGTGTGTGTCTGTCCACCCAGTTCGAACGAACCGCCGCTGACCGGCGGGGGTGCAGAGGACGGTGGAGGTACCGCCTGCCCGGCCAGGATCACCACCGTAAGATTGGTACCAAAGGCCCCTTCCGCCGTCTTCATCTGCCAGACCCCCGTGTATTGACCGGCTTGAGCCGGAGCCTTCATCTTCACGGTGACGTCCTTCTGCTCGCCCGGCGCTACTGCGCCCACCGGGACACTCGCCGGCGCGTCCATCTGCGTCCCGCTGGAAAAGGCCAGTACGGTATCCTCCGGCCACGCGCACGTCCCAGAGTTGCTCACGCGCCAGGTCTTCTCGAACTCCTTGCCGTTGTCGAACTGTGTGTTGTCGGGGACCGTCACGTCGGCCACGTAGGCGGCGTTGAGACACGTGGAGGTCACTTCTTCCGTGGGTTCTGCCACTACTGCTGTGGGTGTCATCGTCGTTGTAGACGTCACCTCTGGCGTGCTCACGGACACCAGCGTGCCCACCGTGACTGCCACAGAGCCGTGGTCGAAGCCGGCGATCGTCGCGTTGACGGTATACGTGCCGGTCGTCGCCAGCACCACCCACGTGTACCCCGGCGCTGTGAGCGGTGAAATCTGTTGATCTACGACCGCCGCTGCGCTGGCAGCCGCCCACACGACCTGCAACTCCTGCCCCGCAGGGGGCGCGGCCACAGCACGATAGCCTGCCACGGCCTCTACGATACCCGGCGCGTTGCCCGGGTCGAGCATGTCGGCCACCATCACGCCACCCAGGTGATACCGCTCTGCCCATTGCAGTTTAGTCGCCAGGTTGGCCGCCGTGCCGAGCCAGACGGTGTGGCTCGCCCCGTCGTCGCCCTCGTACTCCAGCCGGTACGTGCCGGCCGCTTCCTGCGGCGCGATGCTCAACAACTGGCCCGCCAGCCCAAACTCCACCTGGCTGCCCGGCGCGACCTGCATTACGTCGCTGAAGGCCATGGCCTCTCCGAAGGGAGCCAGCGCCTGCTCCAGCGATACGTAGTTGACTTGATCCTTGTTCCAATCCGCGCTGAGCGAGGAAACCAGCATGCGCAGCCTGTAGCGCGGCACCTGGGATATCGCCCACTCCAGCATCCGCTGTGCCTTGCCTCCCTCGACGTAAGTGGCAGGGTCGTCGGGGAGTGGCACCTTGACCGCATCGGCGGCAGCACCAAGCCCCGCCCAGTCGTATCCGCCCGTGTCCCAGCCGCCATCGGTGGGTGTCGGCGGCTCCACGACGACGGTCAGCCGTAGACCCTGCGCGTGCAGCGCGTCCGCCAGTGCGCGGATGAAGCCGCTGTAGGCCTCCCGTTCTTCGGGCGCCACCCCCCGGTAGTCCACATCCACGCCGGCGAAGCCCCGCCCGGTGCACAGTTGCACGACGTTGGCGACGTGAGCCTCCTGGATCTCGGGGATCGTCAACACGTCGGACAGCAGACCCCGGTTGACGGTCGCGCCAGGGGCCCAGTTGCGTAAACTGGGCAGCACGATGTAGGTCGCGCCTGCCTCCGGCTGCGGCAGGCTGCTCGCATCGCCGACGAAACCGCCATCCGTGCCCAACAGCAGCCCGGTCGGATTGAGCTCATTCACCACACCGGCGGCCGCCGTGACCGGATTGTCGTCCGCCTCTACGGAGGCGGAGACGGTCGGCGTGATGGCTCCAGCCTGGACGACGACGACAGAGTCCGGGATCTCGGTTACGCGGGCGCGGAGAAATTCGTGCTCGGCTACCTCGGTGTGCAGTTCAGCGCCTACCCACTCCCACGCCTCACCGGTCCAGGTATACAGATCGAGCGTCTCCCACGGCTCCGCGTCGTTGGGTATCACCACGTCAATCATCACCGGTTGAGAGGCTTTACCGCGCGTGCGGATCTGGTACAAGGGGCTCTTGACGACGAGATAGTTGGGCAGTGCCTCGACCGCCCGGCGCAGTGCGGCACCGGCCGAACCCTCCAGGAACTCCAGGCGCGGCACCGATTCCATGCGCACGCGCAAGCGGCCGGTAAACGTCGCCGGGTCCACGCTGAGCGCCAACCCGTCGGGATGGGAGATAGAGCCTTTCGCAGCGTTGAGGGCCGTATACCCCATAATGCCCAGTCGTTCCAGCAACGAGATAGGGGGCAGGAGCAGGACGACGACGACCAGGATGCCGATCACGAGGTAGACCCAGGCCCCCAGGCTGAACTGCTCGCGGGGGCGGGCGAACGTGGCTCTGAGCCGTTGGCCAAAAGAAAGGGATGCGCTTGTTTCTGGAGCAGTCTCCATCCCCACAGCAGCCGTGTGCTCCGGCACTCGCTCCGCGCGCACGGCTGCCACGACAACTGGCTCCGCCGGAGCCTTTTCCTCCAGCACAGTTTCTGCGGCCCTGGCACCCGCCACGCCCAGTGCTTCGGCCTCCGTCGGAACAGTCTCCGGCGTCTCGGGCACCGGAGCGACCTCGCCCGGCAGAAGGAACCCCTGTTCCTGCAGCCGCTCCTTGAGGTCAGAAAGCGACCTGGGGCCGAAGCCCTCAAGTGCGAGCAGTGCCTCGTCGCCTTGTCCGAAGACCGCCAGGACGTCACGTACGGTACTGATGCCCGCGCGGAGCAGTGCATTCCTGGCGCGAGGGCGCAGCCCCAGTTCTGTGATAGAGAGGTCAGGCGAGACGCCTTGCTTACTCAACTTCGCAGGCTGTCCTCCATACTGAACGTTGGATGGTGAGTCTGGCATGGGATCTCCTCTTCGCGATACTCAGGTTACCCTGCGGGGGAATAAGATGATAGCGGACAGGCGTGAAAATGGCGGCGCGAAGCCGCCATATTACACGCCGCCCGCCAGCATCTATCCCCGCTCTGGAAAGTGGCGAACATTCTAGCACATGCGCAAGCAATTGGCAAACGTCATCCTGAACCTACGTGGCTCTTGCCAACCCCAGCCTGCGCACGACTTTTGCCGGCGTGACGCGGCGGACTCGCTGCCACTGTTGGCGCCCCCAACGCTTGAAGGCATTGAGCGGCCTGCGGCGCTGGCTCTCGGCCATGGCCCACTTGAGAAACTCGTAATCCTGCGTCTTGATCTTGGGCTCGGTCGGATTACGGCGGTAGGAGTCGTAATCGGTGATGCGGCTCAGGTCGTTCTCGGCTACATAGTCGTACAGGTCAGTGCCAGGGTGGGGGGTAAAGAAGGCCGGGCTGTAGTAGTCCGGGTCGATCTCCTTCATCAGCCGCAGCGTGTCCATCACTTCTTCTTTGGTCTCAGTCGGCAACCCCATCATGTAGTTGGCCCAGATGGCGATGCCGTACTGGCGGCATAAGCGAGCGGCCTGGCGGTTCTGCTGCACCGTCGTGCCCTTGCGGATGAACTTGAGGACGCGGTCGTTGCCGCTTTCGAAGCCGATGAAGTAGCCGCGCAGCCCGGCCGCACGCATGCGCGCCACCATGTCGGCGTGCTTCACGATGATGTCGGCCCGGCTCTGGCAGAAGAAGGGCTGTGTGAAGCCCCGCGCGGTGTACTCCTCCGTAAACTCGATCACCCACTCACGATCCTCAGTCAGCGTGTCGTCGTGGAACATGAACGAAGCAAAGTGATACCGCTCGCGCAACATCTCCAGTTCGGCGATGACGTTGGCGACGGAACGGCGGCGGGTGCGTTTGCCGAAGAGATAGTCCTCTCCGGGCTTGCAGAAAGCGCAGTTGTAAAGGCACCCCCGCCCGGCGATCAGCGTGAGGAACGGCGGCGGCAATTCCGCGACGAAGGGCACCTCGGGCGAGTCGAGGTCGTAGCCCCACTTGCGCCATTCGTCGAGGAACAGATCCCGATCGGCGAAAGGGATGGCATCCAGGTCGGGCGGCTCGCCGCGCAACACGCGGTAGGGAGGCGGATCGCCTCCTTCGATTAACCGCAATAATCTGGGGAAGGTCACTTCCCCTTCCTGGGTCACCAGGTAATCCACGTGGGGCATGCGCAGAGAGTCCTCGAGCGCGATGGTGACGTGGGGGCCGCCGATGACCGTGACGACCTCGGGCTTGACTTCCTTGGCGATAGCGACAGCCTGGCGGGCCGGGTTGTAGTCTACGCTCATCATCGTCACGCCGACGACGTCAGGATCCCGTTCCGCCAGTACCTGGCGGAAGTGATCCCAACCAGAAAGTGCCCGCAGGTCAATCAGATCCACCTGGAACCCTGCGGCCTTGGCCGCGGCGCTGAGAGAAGCCAGGCCGTGGGAAATCCAACCCGCATCCATACCTTGCTTGAGGGACTGAAAGCCACGGCCGGCAATGCCGGGATAAATCAATGTCGTCTTGAGAGGCACGCAACCCTCCACTCAGGAAGTTATCCGCCAGGGGGGTAGACGGAGTACGTACACTGGTGGTCGCCATGGGCCGCCCAGGTGATGCGTTGAGGAGTGGTGCCCAGGAGTTGGGTGAGCATGCGCAGGTCCATCTTGCAGACCTCGTCATGTTGGCCGACCACCCGCTCATAAGGGCAGTTGGCAATCTGGAGCAGGTAGTTGCCAGCGCCGTGGCGCTCCCAACGAGCCATGCAGCCCAGTCCATCCAGGAATTCGACCACGGCGACGAGCCGGGCCTCGAAATTGCCCCCATTTGGAAGGGCAGCCTGGCTGGCGATACGCTCGCCGATGCGCTTCATCATCTGATCCACTTCAGCCGGCGAAAGGCACGCATGCACCTCGTCGAGGATCAGGCTGGCAAGATCGTGATACCGCTTGGGGAAGAACGCACTGGCCTTTTCCGTCAGGGTATAGGCATACTGGGGACGGCCAGGCGTCTTACGGCGGTGCACAATCGGGGCGGCGACGTATCCTTCCCCACGCAGGATGTCCAGGTGGTGGCGTACGGTGACAGCGGTCAGGCCCAGTTCCTGGCTCAACTCGTCCACCGTCGCCTGTTCACGCCCTTTCAAGATGTCCAAAATACGCTCTCGGGTGTCCTGCATCGTTTCTCTTTTCTTCAGGTGTTAAACGGCGTGCTCATTCTAGCACGCCCACTATAATTTGTCAAACTGTCATCATTATAATTCGGCCAGTGCACCTGCTCCGCTGCCCTGGTAAAGAAGGGTGTCTTGTGCGATCTCAAGCAGCGTTTCTACCTGGTACCCGGATTGCTCTTCGGCCCACTGCAACTGCTGCACGACGTCGTACAGCGCCACGATCTCCTGGGCTACCTCGGCTGCCGACCGCTGGGGAGCGGCACTGATCCCGATCACTGCCAACAGCGACATCCACCACAGAAGTCGTTCAAACGCTTCCTTGTTGAACCACAGGATACCCCGATGACGGTTCACCTGCAGGAACCGCTGCACCTCACTGTCGTTCAGCCAGGATTCCAGCGCCTGATACGCTCGTTTCTTCTCAAGAGCCTGCACTTCAAACCAGCGCTGATGGCTGATGAGAACCTTGATCGCCGTCACTGCATACCAGGCCGCGCTCTCGTCCAGTCCCAGGTCTTGCAGGGCACCCGCGATGATCTTGCCAAGCAGCCACTCGTCGCTCCAACTGCGGCTGAACTGCTCAAAGTCCGCACTGCCCGTCACTTTCCCCAGTGCATGCGTGAAGAGCCAGCCCAGGAGTGTCCCCCACGTCGCCGGATCGTCACGTAAGCCCGCCTGCAAGTACTCGCTGGCCGGCTGGTATTTCCGTGAGCGGGACTTGGAACACGGATTACAGGACAGAAACGGATAGGAGTACAGGATGGCCTCCAACTTTTGCCGAATCTCCTGAGCAATGGCCGCCTCGTCCCCACTTCCTCCGGTGAGGCGTTTGATCTCACGGAGCAGGCCAGCCATCTTCTGCTCCACCTCGTCCAGCAGGGGCACGGCCCGCCCGAGCCCCGGGCCAAACTCCGTCACGCAGGATTCCATCAGTCGCCGGAACAGGTGTGCGTTGACCAATTCCCTGAACGAACGATGCACGGGCTGCAGGAATACCTCTCTCAACGCTTCTTCAATATCGGGCACCCCGCGCCCATTCAGATAGACTGCCAGTTGAGCATATTGGCGCCACTCATTATCCTGAACCTGGCGGAAATCGAGGAAGACGTGACATTTGTACGCGCCCAACTCTACGTACAGCCCTCGTTCGAACAACTGCTGGTTGTTCCGAATGTATTCCAGGCCGGTGACGTGGTCACGGAAGATCGTGAACGTGTCTTCGTCGTCGTGCAACCCCAGGCCTTCGCCCAGGGATTTCTGCACCAGCACTTTCTCGCCATCCTGCCCGGCCTTCACCGCGTAGGCGACGGAGGCGCGAATCCAACCCCGCGCCTCGGCGTATTTGTTGTGGTAGACGACCAGTGCCCGTTCGTCGCCGACCTGGTTCGAGTAGGCGAAGACGTCCTCGTTGACGTAGCCGGTGGGGGTGAAGAAATCGTACAACAAAAAGTTCGCCACCTCCGCGAACAAGTACCGCTGGCGCAGGAGCGGGAAGATCTCCCGTTCGTGCCGCTCGACCAGGTAGCCGTCCGGTTGTTCGTCCCAGTAGGCCCGGCGGAATTCCATCCCATATTTCTCGGCAAGCCCTTCGATTTGACCGTGCCCGAGCATCGGTAACCCTGGCAGCGTGGCCAGCAGTGTGCAGATGCCGAAATACTTGTCGCCTTTGCCAAACTGGTCCACCGCCGTGCGCTCGTCAGGATTGTTCATAAAGTTCACGTACCGCTTTAGAATCTGCGGGTCGAACTCCAGCGTATTCTTCATCACGCTGCGGTATTTGGCGTTGTCCTCGTCCCGGAGCATGTTCATGAACGCGCTGTTGTACACGCGGTGCATCCCCAGCGTGCGGACGAAATATCCTTCCATCAACCAGAAGGCTTCCGCCAGCAACAGCGTATCGGGTGCCTCCTGCGCCACGCGATCCACCACCTCGCGCCAGAACTCGTCGGGCAGCGCCGTGTCAAACTCTGCCCTCGTCAGGCCGTGTTCCGCGCGCGAGGGAATGGCTCCCCCGGTACCAGGCTCCGGGAACCACAACCGCTGGTAGTGCTTTTTGGTCAGCGTCATCGCCGCGTCGAAGCGGATGATGGGGAACTTGCGGGCCACGTGCAGGATCGTCTGGAGCACCGCCTCGCGGACCTGGGGGTTGAGGTAGTCCAACTGGGCCGTGTCGTCCCAGGGCATGCTGGTGCCGTCGTTGCCGTGGTAAATGTACCGCTCGCTCCCAGTCCAGTGGTCCACCCGCTTGAAGACCACCGCCGCGTCGGTGCGGCTGTAGTAGTGATCTTCCAGGTAGATGCCAACCCGCGCGTCCCAGGACAGGTCGGGACCGTTGAAGGTGTAAGCGGGGAAGGGGCTGTGGTCCAGTGAGACGAACCAGTCTGGATGTTCGATCACCCAGCGGGAGTCAACGCCCACGTGGTTGGGCACCATGTCACTGGCCAGGCGAATATTGCGCCTCCACGCCCGTTCCCGCAGATTCTGGAATGCTTCATCGCCTCCCAGGTCGGCCGCCACCTGGTAATCGAACAGCGAGTAGGCTGAAGCGACCGCTTCGGGATTCCCGCACATCTGCTTGATCTTCTGCGACGCTGCGCTGCGTTCCCACAGGCCGATCAGCCACAGGCCGGTAAAGCCGCGGCGAGCCAGCGTGTCCAACTCCTCGTCGGGGACGTGATCGAGCCGCGTCATCGAGCGGCCATACTGCTTAGAAAGTTGGTCCAGCCATACGTAGACATTCTTGGCCATGAGCACCAGCCTGGGCATCCAGTCCCGGTCGGGGCTGAAGCGCTCGGCCTCCAATTCCAACCCGGTGAACTCGATCACCCGGCTGGGACCAGGACCCAGAAAGATCGCTTTTTCTTCTTCACGGATCAGGTCCAGGCTCCCCAGCAGGCGGTACACGTACCTGCCCAGCAGGTAGCCCCACCGTTCTCGCATGTACTCCAACTGCCCAGAGAGCGAGTGGGGTACGGCGATCGCGGGGCTGCGGAGCATGTCCACCAGGTGCTGATGCTCGGGGCCAAAAGGGGGTTGCGTCCCGAAGAATTCGCGCAGACTGGAGACCATCTGCAGATAGGCTGTTTCCTTGTCCAGTGCGGTGTCATCGAACAGTTCGAGAAACGGGGAGGAAGCCGGGTTGACGTTGGCCAGCCATAATAGCAGCATTTCTTCCAGCACAGCCTGGCGATGGGGGACGCCGCCGGTCTCTCCCTCCAGATAGTCCTCAAGCGTGACTTCCCGCCGGTAAACGGCCAGCGGGGGAAATTCGTCCGCAAAGCGGTGCAAGGCCGCATCAACCGCTCCTTTGCCCAGCCTGGCATCCAGCCAGTCCAGCGCCTGCTGAAAGACGCGCGGATTCTTCTGCTCACGGTACAGGCCAACCACGTAATGCAGGATCTCGTCAATCAGCCCCAGCGCGTTGATCTGTCCGGCTCGCACGGCCTGTTCCGGGAACCTGGCCAGATCCCGCCTCCTGTTCATTTTCTGGGCGAACACCCGTGCGGCGTGGAAGTTGGCGAAAATGACGTTCCCGTTCAGGGAAAACAGGGGCTGATCGAACTGATACAGGTCACGGGCCTTGCGGGAGACGTGGAACTCCATTAGCAAGGTATCCTACGTTTCCTGAAGGACGGCTTGAAGCCTTTGGGCCTCCAGAGGGATCGCCAGAACCTGGCGTTCGTGGCGGGTCATGTTGAGGAGGGCATAGCCTAGCAGGTTTCCACCTTCGTCCACTCGCTCATAAATATCTTCCGCGATCTCCTGGAGGTATCCTTTCGCTTCCTGAAAAGTGATTTCTAGAAAATCCCCTTCCTGGTCATACCAGATACGGATCATTGAGGCCATATCTGTACCCCTTTCTTCATCCTATCCGTAAAGAAGGCAGTAATAACAAAGGCATCCTCGTCGAGACACTTGACTGCAACAACAAGATACTTCCGGGTGACAGGCGTTTCGTCAAACAGCCTGTGATAAAGACGAACCGATAGATCAAGGTGACTCAGAATGACCGAGTGAGGCGCCAACAGAGTGTCGGCAATGCGTTGTTCCTGCGCCTGCATCTCAGGATGTCCCAGAATGTGAGCCAGTCGCTCGTCAGTCAGCCGGATCTTTCGGCCTTGAAAATCGCTCAGAACGATCATAGGGCAGCCCAATTATTCGCCCACAACTCCGACAGTCGTCCCGCTGGGAACCCGTCTCTTCTCAAATGCCTCCTCGCCGAGATCGGCGGCGATGGCGCAGTTGCGGCCGATGCGCGTGCGGGCCGGGATCGGCGTGTTCTTGCCGACGACGGTCAGCCCGCTGTGCAGGTTGGCCGGTACGTTGGATGTCAGGTCGTCTCCCCAGCCGATGCAGGTCTCCGCCCCGACCAGGATGCGCTTGTCCAGGATGGCGTGGTCTACGACTGCATGCTCCTCGACCACCGTGTCGGTCATCACGATTGAGTGGCGCACGATGGCCCCTCGCCGCACGACTACCCCCGGCGAGAGCACCGAATGCTCTACCGTGCCCTCGATCACACAGCCGTCGGTGATGAGAGCATGGTCTACACTCGCCCCGCTGCGGATGTTGACCGGGGGCTGCTCCTCGCTGCGGGTGTGGATGATCCACCCGCGGTCGAGCAGGTCCAGCCGGGGTTCGTCCACCAGCAGTTCCATGTGGGCCTGCCAGTACGCCTGGACCGTGCCCACGTCCACCCAGTAGCCGTTGTATGGAAAAGCGTACACGCGATGGGTTCCTACCATCTGGGGAATGATGTTGCCGCCAAAGTCGTGGCGCGATTCGGGCCGGGTGTGGTCGGCCGTCAGGACCTCGTACAGCACCTCGGCATTGAAGACGTAAACGCCCATCGAGGCCAACGTGCCGCGGGGTTGTGCCGGTTTTTCCTCGAAACCGGTCACTTCGTATTCTTCGCCGGTCTCCAGGATGCCGAAGCGCAGGGCATCCTCCGGCGCGATGCGCACCGTGGCGACGGTCAGGTCGGCGCCGTGATCCAGATGGAACGCGACCAGCACGTCATAATCCATCTTGTAGACGTGATCTCCGGCGAGGATCAGGACGACGTCAGGGTGATAATGGTGGACAAAGTCCAAATTCATGTAAACCGCGTCGGCGGTTCCCTGATACCAATCCACCCCGTGGGGGCCTACGTAGGGCTGGAGCAGGACGACACCGCCAGTCGAGCGGTCCAGGTCCCAGGGCTGGCCCGCGCGGATGTGCTCGTTGAGCGAGCGGGGCATGTACTGGGTGCAGACGCCGACGGTGAAGATGCCCGAGTTGACGCAATTGGAGAGCGTGAAGTCAATGATGCGATATTTGCCAGCGAAGGGGACCGCCGGCTTGGTGCGCTTCTGCGTGAGCACGCTCAGCCGGCTACCTGCCCCGCCTGCCAGGATCATCGCCAGGGTACGCATCCTGCCTCCTATGTTCCATGCACCTCGATCGCCCGCCGGTATAGTTTGACGTACTCCTGCGCTGAGGCCGACCAGGAGAAATCAGCCGCCATACCTCGCTGTTGCAACCTGCGCCACACCTTCTTGTCGCGATAGACCTTCAACGCCCGCGCCAGCGCATCCTGGCACGCCTCGGGCGTATAGTCTGCAAAACTGAACCCAGTGCCCCGGCCTCGTTTGGCCGTATAATCGGCGACTGTATCGGCCAACCCACCGGTGGCCCTCACGACGGGCACGCAGCCATAGCGCATGGCGATCATCTGCCCCAGCCCGCACGGCTCGACCGCGCTGGGCATCAGGAACATGTCTGCACCGGCGTAGATGCGGCGCGCCAGCACGTCGTCGAACTTGAGACAGGCGCGCATGTGGTCGGGATAGCGGGCCTGGACGCGCTCGAACATCTCGTGATACTGGGGCTGGCCGGTGCCCAGCACAACAAACTGGGCCTCTCTGGCCAGGAGCCATTCCAGCACCGGCTCCATCAGATCCATGCCTTTGACCTGATCCAGCCGCGAGACCATCCCGACCAGAGGAACGTCGGGCCGCACGGGCAGACGTACCTGTTGCTGCAAGGCGGTTTTGTTGGCCGCCCGTCGGTCGAGCGTTTCGACGTCAAAACGGTGAGGGATGGCGGAGTCTGTGGCCGGGTTCCACTGTTCGTAATCAATCCCATTCACCACGCCGAAGAGCCGCTCCCGTCGTTCTTGCAGCAAGGGCTCCAACCCCATACCTACTCCTGGGGTGAGGATCTCCTGTGCATACTGCTGGCTGACCGTATTGATCAGGTCCGCATGCGCGATGCCCTGGGCCATCCAGTTCACCGTCCCAGGCTGCTCGACGGGCAGATGCTTTACGTATTCCATCTGTGCAAAGGTCAGGATCAGCCGGCCGGCAATGCCCTGGTAGGCCAGGTTATGGACGGTGAAGAGGGTGGCGATGTCACGGTAGAAGGGCTCCCGCCGCCCGGCTGTGCTCAGCCAGGTCGGCACGATGCCGGTGTGCCAGTCGTTGGCGTGGATCACGTCCGGCTTCCAGTCGAGTAGTTGGAGCGCAGCGAGGGACGCCCGTCCGAAGACGGCGAAGCGCTGGGCGTCGTCCTCGAAGCCGTAGACGCGGTCGCGGGAGGAGAAGTACAGTTCGTTCCAGATGAGATAAATGGGGACACCGCCGTCCATGGTGCCCCCGATCAGGTGGACGTGCTCCTCCCCCGGCCCGATCGGTATGGGAAAGGGCTCCCCGATCTTCTCCAGTTGGAACTGATCGCTGCGGATGGTGCCATAGCGCGGCATCGCCAGCCGTATATCGTGGCCCAGCGCCCGGATGGCCTGGGGCAGCGAGCCCGCTACGTCGGCCAGCCCGCCCACCTTGGCGAAAGGCACCGCCTCGGCTGCCAGAAACAGGATTCTGAGTGGCTGTTCGTTCATTGCCTGACTCCTTCAATGAATAGTCTCATTGAATACGTTAATGCGTAATGCGTAATCCGTAATCCGTAATCCGTAATCCGTAATGCGATTATTGGCCAGTACACAGTCCTGTCGGTCGTCACGCAGGGGGAGGAGTAGGCGTGGGCGTGCGGGTGGGGAAGGGGGTGAAGGTGGGAACAGGGGTAGGCGTGACCGCGCGTTGGGGTACGAGCGTCACCGCCAGGCTGAGCCCCATGCTGATGACGATCACCAGGCTGATCATCCAGAGCAAGGTGCGTGTCTGTCGAGACTGTGAACGACGCACAGTGCCTCCTGTGAGTGGTTGCTATCTGGCTCATTATTATAGCACAGCCAGGGGTAGACACAAGTGAAAACAGGCCATTTCCCCTCACGTCTGATCTACCGGGCTGCGCCGCACGTGCAGCCGCAGCCCGGCCACACCGACGACGTCAACCCGCTCACCGCTGGCGAGGGGCCCGTCGTCGGCCACCGCGCTCCACACTTCCCCCGCCACCCATACCGTGCCCTCGGGCTCCAGTGGCGCCTGGACGACGCCGTGCCGGCCGATCAGCGATTCCGCGCCGGTCGTCGGGCGCAACTTCTGGACACGCAGTCCCTTGGCCACGATGAACGTGAAAAAGCCCCCGACCACCAGCGCTGTCACCACGACCAGCAGCACCGAGACTCTGCCGTAGGGTGAGCCGACCGGCAGGTTGAACAGGATCAACGCCCCGGCGATCAGCGTTCCGATGCCGGCGAAGGTCAGCGCCTCCACGCCGGGCGTCTTGAGGTCGAGGTAAAAGAGGACGAAGGACACCCCGATGAGCAGCAATCCCAGCCCGTTCAGCGGCAAGATACGCATGGCGTAGGCCGCCAACGCCAGGCAGATGACGCCCAAGAAGCCGGCTACCCATCCGCCGGGGGCCGAAAGTTCCAGCAGGACGAGTTGGATGCCGAGGACCAGCAGGAGGAAAGCGACGTTGGGGTTGATCAGCATGCTCAGCACCTGTTCGACGGGCGACATCGGCACCTCGCGCACGGCAGCACCGGCCGTGTGCAACGTGATCTCACCCGTGCCCAACGGCACCGTGCGCTCGTCGAACTGTGCCAGCAGGTCATCCAGGTCATCCGCGATGACGTCAATCAGCCCCAGTTCCAACGCCTCCTGTTCGCTGGCAGTCTCGCTCTTGCGGATGGCCCGCTCGGCCCAGTCTACCGCAGCCTGGCCCCGCCGGGCGGCAAAGACCCCGGCATGTTCCACCAGCACGTTGACGACCTTCTCGACCGCCTCGCTGTCTACCTCCACGTCACCTGTGCTCACCGGGTGGGCTGCGCCGATGGTCGTGTGGGGAGCCATCGCCGCCCCTGAAGCCGCCAGCGTGATCAGCGCTCCGGCCGAGGCGGCCATCCCGCCACGCGGCCAGACGTAGGCGATGACCGGCACCCCCGTGTTCTCCAAGGTCTCCATGATCTTGAGCGTGGCGATGAGATCGCCACCGGGGGTGTCGAGCAGGATGACGACAGCCTGGGCCTTTTCGCGTTCAGCCAGTGCGAGGCCCCGGTAGATATAGTCGGCGTTTGCGTTTGAGATTGCCCCATCTACCGTCAGGACGTAGACTTCTCGCTCAGCCTGCGCCGCTGCGTTCGAGGCCAACCACGCTAACAGGCATAGCGTTACGATCAGAATACGCATTCCCTTTCCCATCTGGCCACCTCCACCCTGTTTCACATTCCTGATGCAATTGTCATGATACTCCCGATAGCCGTTTGAGGGAAGTGCAGGTACCCCGCTGCGTCTGGAAAGATGGCATCTTGTCCTACATTTTCGAAGCGGAAGTTGGTATTTTGCACGGAATGTGCTATCATTCGCGATTAGAATCAGTTGTTACGGAAGGCTGCTTATGTACATCGATGATTTCACCTGGCTGTCCGACGTTCTCGAAAAATTGGCTACTAAGCATCATCTCACCCAGGACGAGGTGGAGGAAGTATTCTTCAACCGTCCGCGGTATCGCTTTGTTGAGTCAGGACACAGACCGGGTGAAGACGTATACGTAGCAAGTGGTCAGACCGACGCAGGGCGATACCTGGTGGTATTTTTCATTCGCAAAGCGGCCAACGCGGCGTTGATCTTGAGTGCACGAGATATGGACAAGCAGGAGCGGAGACGCTATGAGCGAAAGTGAAGAGAAGCAACTGACCAGTATCTCCAAGGCGAGCACATTGGAGGAAATTGCTGACTTTTGGGACACGCACAGCCTGGCTGATTATTGGGATCAGACCTACGAGGTCGAATTCGAAGTCAGAGCCGAGCGCAGACGACGCATTACTATTGAACCAGAGGTCTATGCGCGCATTGAGGCGCAGGCACGCGTACGTGGCATATTGCCCGAAACACTGGTTAACCTGTGGCTGGTTGAACGGCTCCAACAGGCATGATAGAGGTTAGAAGTTGGAGGATGGGCGTGGGGTGATCCGCGAGGATTTCCTGGCGCGGCCTGGCCCTCGTTGGAGGCGCTACGTCGTGGGGGCGGGGGCACTGGAGCAGGCCGGCTCTGCGCTGCGCTTCGTACTCACCGGCGCCACTTCCCACCAGTACTCCGACGCCCAGATTGACGACTACCAGGGCTTGCCCCGTCGCCGCTTTCTCTGGCGCCCGCCGCTCAGGTTGAGCGTGCGCGCCCGTTTCTCCCACCCGGCGGGTGAACTGCGCGGCACGGCGGGCTTTGGCTTCTGGAACGACCCCTTCATGATGACCGGCGCACGCATGCCAGCGCTCCCCCGCGCGGTATGGTTCTTCTACGGCTCGCCCCCCTCGAACATCAAGTTGGACGAGCACACGCCGGGCCACGGCTGGAAGGCGGCGACGATAGATACGTTACGTCCTGCGGCGCTCCTGCTGGCCCCCTTTGCGCCGTTGGCAGTGCTGTCGATGAATCTTCGTCCCCTCTACCGCGCGCTGTGGCCTCCCATCCAGCGTGCCCTCAACGTGCGCGAGGCTGAGGTCGAGGTGGACATGGCCGCGTGGCACACGTATACCATCGAGTGGGGGACGGCGCGGGCGCGCTTCAGCGTGGACGACGAGCCGGTGCTGCCGGACGCCCCCGCGCCGCGCGGGCCGCTGGGCTTCGTCACGTGGCTGGACAACCAGTACATGGTTGTCACGCCGCAGGGGCGGCTGGGCTGGGGTCTGCTGGACGTGCCGGACTGCCAGTGGATGGAGGTAGACTGGTTGGCGATTGAGCCAGGTCTCGCTTGACAGTCTGGTCAAATTGAAGTATAATCTTCGTAGTTATAAGCCTAACGCCTTAGGTATACAACTAACGCCTAAGAACGCAGTCCCTTACTGGAGAGCCAATGATCGCAATTTTCAAGACGACAGAACTTGGCCTTCAGACCCTAAACGAGGTCACAGACGGAAGCTGGCTGAACGTTGTCGCCCCCAGTGCGGACGAAATCGCGCGCCTGCATCAAGAACTGGGTATCCCCAGGGACTTTTTGATGTATCCCCTGGACGTGGACGAGCGAGCGCGAGCCGAAAAAGAGGATGGCGCGGTCTTGATCGTGGTACGTATTCCCTGCTTCCGGGGTGAGGCTGCCGACATCCCCTACACGACCGTACCACTCGGCATCATCATGGCCGGCAACGTGATTCTGACGGTCTGCAGCCTGGAGAACGATGTCATCCAGGAGTTTGCGGCCGGGCAGGTAAGGGGCTTGTGCACAGGCAAAAGGAGTCGCTTCATCCTGCAACTGTTTCACAACACGGCGACCCAATACCTGAGCTATCTGCGGGTGATCAACAAGGCTGTGGACGCGCTCGAAGACAGGTTGCAGCGTTCGATGAGGAACCGCGAAGTGTTGGAACTGCTGAAGTATGAGTGGGACTTCCACTACAAGACTTGCCGCACGCCTTTTCGTTGATCCTGGTGGCCTGTTTTGCTGTTTCGCTGGCAGTGGTGGTCATCTTCTGGAAGCGGGACTGGTTCTAGGAGGAGCAAGGGATGAAAGACGATCCTGTCGAAAAACTGGTGGAGATCGGCTTTTCCGAATACGAGGCAAAGGCCTACGTGGCGTTACTGAGAAAGAGCCCGGTCACCGGTTACGAGTTGTCCAAACTGTCGGGCGTTCCCCGCTCGATGATCTACGAGGTTCTGGGCAAACTCACCGCGCGTGGCGCGGCGATGACGCTGCTCAAAGACGGCGCTACGCTGCACGCGCCGGTCCCGGCAGCCGAGCTCCTCGAGCAACTCCATCGCGAGCACGAAGCACTGATTACTTCTCTCACGAACGAACTGGCGACGCTCACCGCGGCCCCCAATCTCGAGTACGTCTGGAACATCGAGGGACAGGAGAACATCCTGGCCAAGGCGGAGGAGATGATCCGGCAGGCCAGAGGCCACATCTACCTGGCCCTTTTGCCGGAATCGTTCCCGGTCTTGCAGCCGGCGCTGGAAAGGGCCATCCAGCGCGGAGTGCGGGTAGCGATCTACACCACGGGCTCGCTCGATCTTCCTGGCTGCCAGGTGATCGCCGCGCCCATGTCGGAAGAGGCCGTCAGCCGGGTGGAGGGATTGGGACTGATCCTGGTCATTGACGAGCAGGAAGTGTTGATCAGCGAGTGGTTGACCGGGGTGCAGGCGCGGGCTACCTGGACCAGTAGCCCCTTGCTCGTCTTCATCGCCGAGCACCACCTGCGCACCGACCCGTATCTCCCCCAAATCCTGGCCTGCCTGGGGGAGCGGGCGTCCGAGATCATCCGCGAGGAGGATCGGGAGTTGTTCGCCCGCGCGATGGAGAGGCGCATTGGCAGTTAACCTTGGCACGTGTTGCGTGCTTCGTGTTGCGTGTTGCGTAAGGAAGAGGGTATGAACAATGCGGTACATTGCCGTTTTCGGATTGCTTGTCCTTACGTTGATCGTCGGGCTCGCTGTTCCTCTGCTCGGCTGGGGCCTGGACGACGTCGCAGGATTCTTCTCCCACCCGGCACGCCTGGCGTACGTCGCGAGCATGGCGGTGGTGCTTGGACTGCTGGGCTACCGGGCGTTCACACTTCCTCGCGATTACAATCCCATCAGCCGGGGCAGGGCAGATAGGCTCGTCTCTCGCCAGAGCGTGATGCCCCTGGTCAACCGGGCGATCGTGTTCGCGGCCTTTTTCCTGTGTCCGTACAGCGACGGTCACGATTTCCTGGTGATACCCGGCGGCGACTGGCTGCGCTACCTGGGCCTGGTTTTGTTTGTCGGTGGACTCGGGTTGACCTATTGGGCGCATGCTTGTTTGGGGAGGCAGCACAGCGTTGAGGCGACCATCCAGGAAGGCCATCGCCTGGTGACCAGTGGCCCTTATGCGCTAATCCGGCACCCGATCTACCTCGGCCAGAGCGCCTTCCCCGTGGGTTTGGCGCTCGTCTTCCGCGCCTGGCCTGGCCTGGCGCTGGCGCTGCCCATCGTGGGCTTGTTCGTGTGGCGCATTTCCGACGAGGAGGATTTGCTGCACCGCGAGTTTGGCCAGGAGTGGGAATCATACTCCCGGCGCTCCTGGCGCTTGATCCCGTTGGTGTACTGACCTTGATTGGAGGCATTCCCAGCATCACGGGTCGAGGAGGTCAGAAATGGAGCCAGAGATTTCCTATTTCGAACTGCAGGCCTACGTGGGCACCACGAAGCACATGGGGGGATTCGAGGCCACCCAGGAATTGATCGAACTGTGTCACGTCGGTGGGGACACGTACGTCCTGGACGTCGGCTGCGGCGTCGGGGCGACCGCCTGCCACCTGGCAAAGACGTACGGTTGCCGGGTGGCCGGCGTGGACCTCCGCGAGGCGATGGTCGCCCGCTCGAACGAGCGGGCGCAGCGGGAGGGCGTGACGGAACTCGTCGAGTTCCGGGTGGCAGACGCACAGGACCTGCCTTTCGAGGGTGCGCTGTTCGATGCTGTCCTCTGCGAATCCGTCGCCACCTTCGTCGAGGACAAACAGCGGGTGGTGAGCGAGTTGGCGCGGGTGACCAGGCCAGGCGGGTACGTGGGGCTGAACGAGGAGGTCTGGCTCAAGCCGCCGCCCGTGGAGGTGGTCGGGCACGTCAAGCGTGTCTGGGAGATCCAGTCAGACCTCCCGACGGCCGACGATTGGCGGAGGATGTTAGCGAGCGCCGGGCTGAAGGACGTGCTCCTCAGAACGTACCGACTCGACCCCCGGCGCGAATCGAGCCAGGTTCGACGGTACAGCCCTGGGGATATGCTGAGGATGTTCTATCGCACGCTGACGCTGTACGTCAGGAACCCGGCCTTCAGGGCATACATGAAGAAACAGCGCAGCCTGCCCATGAGTGTGTTCGAGTACCTCGGGTACGGCGTGTTCGTTGGGCGGAAGGGATGAGTGCCATGACGTCCGTTGAGCAAGCCGACAGGCAATCTGACGTAACCGGTGCCGTGCTGAAAGGGTTAATCAAGGCCAGCGTCTTCGTATTGGTCATGGCAGCGGCGCTGTTTACCTCCGCGTGGCGTTTGGATTGGGCGATGGGGTGGGTCTATGTCGGCCTGTGTGTGGCCAGCACCGTCGTCGGCGCGCTGGTTTTGCCGCCGGAGTTGCAGGCAGAACGTGCCCAGGCCAGAGCAGGCCTCAAGGGCTGGGACATACCGCTCGTCATCTTTATGGCCCGCATCGGGCCGCTGAGCGTGTTGATCGTTGCCGGATTGGACGTGCGCGCCAGGGGGACCGCACAGATTCCGCTTGGGATCCAAATCGCTGCATTGGCGTTGGCTGCGCTGGGCTATGCGCTGACTCTGTGGGCGATGGGCTCAAACAAGTTCTTCTCAGGCGTCGTGCGCATCCAGAAAGAGCGAGGCCATACCGTCGCTACCGGTGGCCCTTATCGGTTTGTGCGCCATCCAGGCTACGTGGGGGCCATTATGTTCAACCTGGCCACGCCGCTGGTCCTGGGTTCGCCGTGGTCCTTCATCCCAACACTGCTCGTAGTGGGCGTGACGGTGGTCCGCACGGTGCTCGAGGACAGGACGCTACACGACGAACTCGACGGCTACACAGACTATGCCCGGCGGGTGCGTTACCGCCTGGTGCCGGGCGTCTGGTAGTCGCCGATGGAGTAACTGCTCACCCTCCCGCAGGTTTGGCCTGCTTTTGGACATTGGGAAGGCATATTAAGACGTGCTGAGGTTTGTCAAGCATCGCAAATCGTAACCTGCGGGAGGGTAGGCTGAGCAGTAGTTACCCGATGGATGAAAGCGTAAACGACTAACAGGAGAAATGATATGAGCCACAATGCATCTGTCAAGCAAGAAATGACGCCCGAAGTAAGGCGCGGGGCCATATCGTGGATAGTCAAGGCGCTGGCGGGGCTGGTGTTCATGGCCGCGCTGCTGTTCCTTTCCGCAGGCCGCTGGAACTGGGCCTGGGGCTGGGTCTTCCTGAGCCTGTTTGCGGCCGCGGCTATCGCCAACGTTCTGATCCTGATACCCACCAACCCCGCACTGCTCGCCGAACGCGCCAAGGGCATCCGGGAGGAGGGGGCCAAGGGGTGGGACAAACTCATCACCAGTTTCGCCGCCGGGCTTCTCCCGCTGGCGGCGTGGCTCATTTCCGGGTTAGACGTCCGCTTCACGTGGTCGTCGCCGATGCCGCTCGCGCTCCAGGTCGGCGGGGCGGTTGGCTTCGCGCTGGGATGGGCCATGCTCCTGTGGGCGACGGCCTCGAACGCCTTCTTCTCGACGACCGTTCACATCCAGAAAGAGCGCGGCCACACCGTTCAGACGGGTGGGCCTTACCGGTTCGTGCGCCATCCGGGCTACGTTGGAGCAATCCTGTACCAACTCGCGACGCCGTTCCTGCTCGGCTCGTGGTGGGCGCTGCTCCCGATGGTCTTGTCGGTGCCACTCTACGTTTTGCGCACTGCGCTGGAAGACAAGACGCTGCACGAAGAACTCGACGGGTACAGGGAATACGCGCAGCAGACGCGCTACCGTCTGCTGCCAGGTATCTGGTAGTAAAGGCACCGAGGAGTGACGGCATGATCATACTCAAACTGCTGTTGATCGTGCTTGCTGTTATCGTTGGCTTGCTGTTCTTTTGGCTGTTCCCGCTCAAACTGCTATCCAGGCTGGCGGCCCGCTTCGGCAAGTCAGCCCCCTGCCCATCGGCGCTGGCCTGGCTGGTAGACAACCCCATCCGCCGTCGCTACATGCGTGCCATCCTCGAGCGGGTCGGCATCCAGCCTGGCGAGCGCGTGTTGGAACTCGGCCCCGGCCCGGGCCTCTTTACGGTGGACGCCGCGCGGCGCACCGGGCCGGATGGGCGGCTCATCGCCGTGGACATCCAGCCCGAGATGATCGCCCGGTTGGAGGAACGGGTGCAGGAGGCCGGGCTCGCCAACGTCGAAACGCACGTCGCCGACGCCTACCACCTGCCGCTCGACGACGAAAGCATAGAGCGCGCCTTCCTCGTCACGGTGCTGCCCGAGATCCCCGACCAGGCCCGTGCACTGGCCGAACTGGTCCGCGTACTGAGGCCGGGTGGATTGCTCTCGGTCACCGAAGAGTTCTACGATCCTGACTATCCGTTTGCGTTCGAGACGGTCCGGCAGGTGGAGGCGGCCGGGTTCAGCCTGGAGCGCCGCTTTGGCAACTGGTGGGTCTACACGCTGAACTTTCGAAAGCAGGCCACCCATGATCTTCAAGAATCTCTTCCGGCGTAAAGGGAGAACGATCCTGACGCTGGTGGGCATCTCCATCGGCGTAGCGGCCATCGTCGCGCTGGGCGCGGTGGGCCAGGGGCTGCGCGCCGGGTTCACGGCCATGACGCGGGGCAGTGAGGCCGACCTGGTGCTGACCCAGGCGGAAGCCATCAGCGCACTGCTCAGCAGTGTTGAGGATACGGTCGCCGACAAACTGCGCACCTGGCCGGAAGTGGCCGACGTGGACGGCGTGCTCTTCACCAACGCCGCGATCGAGGATGCTCCCTTCCTCTTCATCTTCGGCTACGACCCCCAGGGGTTCTCCATCCGCCACTTTCGCATCGTCGAAGGCCAGGGGCTGGCCGAGGTGCACGGCACGCGGGGGAAACCGCTCATCCTGGGCCGGCGCGCCGCGCAGAGCATGGGCTTGCAGGTGGGCGACACCGTCCGCATCACCGGCAGCACCTTTCGCATCGTCGGCATCTACGAGACCGGGGACGGCTTCGAGGACGCCGGTGCGCTGGTTTCGCTCGAGGAGGCGCAGGCGCTCGCGTTGCAACCGCACCGGGTGTCTATGCTCTACGTCAAGTTGCGCTCGCCTGCCGCAGGAGGAGGTACCTCGGCCGAGGCCGACCGGTTACGGGCGCGGGTAGAACGAGGTTTCCCTGACCTGACGCTCTCGACGACTTCAGAATTCGCCGACCAGGAGCTGATGTTCGAGATCCTGGAAGGGACGGCCATGGCCATCGCCGGGCTGGCGGTCGTGATCGGCGGGATCGGGATGACCAATACGCTCTTCATGTCGGTGTTCGAGCGCACGCGCGAGATCGGCCTCCTGCGCTCTGTGGGCTGGCGGCGCCGGCGGGTGCTGTTTCTTATCCTGGGCGAATCGCTGACGCTGGCCCTGCTGGGAGGGTTGGCCGGGGTTGGGCTGGGCGTGGTGGCCGTCTTTTTGTTCAGCCGTTCCAGTTCCTGGCTGGGCGCGTTCGGCTCCCAGTTCTCGGCCGGGCTCTTCGTCCGCGCGCTGGTCACCGTCGTCGTGCTGGGGCTGGTGGGCGGGGCGTACCCGGCCTGGTGGGCCAGCCGCCTGTTGCCATTGGAAGCGTTGCAGTATGAGGGAGGAGTGGGAGGCAGGAGGCAAGGGCCAGGCAGCAAGAGGCAAGCAGCACGAGACACGAGACACGAGACACGAAACACGAAACACGAGGCAGGAAGCGGGGGAAGAGAACGCGGGCAGCGTCCGGCTCCAGGCTTGCCGGTGCCGCCGTTAGTTCGGGATTTGTGGCGGCGACGGACGCGCACCGCATTGACGCTGCTGGGCATCGGGGTGAGCATTGCCGCCATCGTCGCGCTGGGTGCCCTGGCCGAGGGCACCGCCGATCTCATGACCAGTATGTGGCGGGTCAGCCAGACCGACCTGGTAGGCATCGAAGCGGACGTAGACGCCGACTTTAGTGCGATTGACGAGCGGGTGGGGGACCGTATCGCTGCCCGCCCCGAGGTGGAGGCAGTCTCCGGTTCCATTTTCGCCGCGGCCAACACCGAGAAAATGCCCATGCTGATCGTGTTCGGTTACCACCCGCGCGCGTATGCCCTCCGCCACTTCCACATCGTCGAGGGAGAGCCGCTGACCGGCCGCCACCAGGTCATCGTCGGGCGGCAGGCGGCGGAACAGACGGGGTTGAAAGTGGGCGACACGCTCCGCCTGCTTGAGAGCAACTTTCGCGTCGTCGGCATCTACGAGACGAGTGTGGCTTACGAGGAGATCGGGGTGGTCATCAGCCTGCGGGAGGCGCAGGCGCTCACCGGCAAGCCCCGCCAGGTGGCGTGGTACATGATCAAGTTGCACGACCCGGGGCAGGCCGAGGCGGTACGGGACGAACTGCAAGCGGCCTTCCCGGAGGTTGACTTTTCCCTCACCGCCGAGGCCGTCGAGAGCATGAGCGACTTTCGGATGATACAGGAGATGGTGGGACAGATCTCGTTTCTGGCGGTCTTTATCGGCGCGGTGGGCATGCTGAACACGATGCTGATGAGCGTGCTGGAGCGCACGCGCGAGATCGGCGTGCTCAGGGCGCTGGGCTGGCGCAAGCGTCGCGTGTTGGGCATGATCCTGCGAGAATCGTTGGTGCTGGGCGCACTGGGCGGCGTGTGTGGCATCATCCTGGGGTTGGGGCTGACGTCGCTGACGGCGCTGGTGCCGGGGACGTACGGCTCGCTTGAGCCTATCTACCCGCCCCGGTTGTTCGTGCAGGCCATCGTCGTAGCGCTGGCTGCGGGCGTGGTCGGTGGCCTGTACCCGGCCTGGCGCGCGACGCGGATGAGGCCGGTGGAGGCGTTGAGGTACGAATGAGGCGTGTTCCGTGTTTCGTGTTGCGTGTTCCGTCACGCAATACGGAACACGCAACACGCAATACGTGTGAACTGAGGCATTCATTATGGTTTTCAAGAATCTGTTCCGCCGCAGAGGCCGCACCATCCTGACTGTCGTGGGCATTGCCGTCGGCGCGGCGGCCATCGTCGCGCTGGGAGCGGTGGCCGGCGGGATGCGCGCCGGCTACAGCGCGATGGCGCAGGGCAGCCGGGCCGACCTGATCCTCACGCAGGCCGGCGCGCTGGACGTCACGATGGGCAACGTGGACGAGACTGTCGCCGAGCAGTTGCAGGCCTGGCCGGAGGTAGCCGACGTGGACGGCATGCTCATCGGCAACGTCCAGGCCGAAGAGTCCCTGTACTTCTTCCTCTTCGGCTACGATCCGCAGGGGTTCGCCATCGCCCACTTTCGCATCGTCGAGGGACAGGCCCTGGGGGGCGTGCGGGGCAAACCGCTCATCCTGGGCCGGGAAGCAGCACAGAACCTGAACAAGTCCGTGGGCGACACGTTTCGCGTCACCGGCGGGACTTTTCGCGTCGTCGGCATCTACGAGACGGGCGACGCCTTCGAGGAGGGCGGCGCGGTGGTCCCGCTGAGCGAGGCGCAGAACCTCCTACTGCAGCCGCACCGCGTCTCCTTGCTCTACGTCCGGCTGCGCGACCCGCAGGGCGCAGCGCGGCTGCGGGCGCGCGTGGAGCGCAGCCTGACCGACGTGACTTTGTCCACCACGTCCGAGTTCGCCAACCGGCAACAGATGATCACGCTCGTCGAAGGGATCGCCTGGGGCGTCGCGGCACTGGCGGTGGTCGTCGGCGGGGTGGGGATGGCCAACACGTTATTTATGTCGGTCTTTGAGCGCACGCGCGAGATTGGCCTCCTGCGGGCCGTCGGCTGGCGGCGGGGCCAGGTGCTGCGCCTCGTCCTGGGTGAGTCGTTGGCCCTCTCGCTGCTGGGAGGGCTGGCGGGCCTTGGCCTGGGGGCAGCGGCGGCCATCCTGCTGCGCGGCTCCCTCGCCTACATCGGTGCACTCGGGGTTCAGTTTTCCCCCGGCCTCTTTGCGCGTGCCATCGGTACGGTGGTCGTGCTGGGGCTGGTGGGCGGGGCGTACCCGGGCTGGTGGGCCAGCCGCCTGCTGCCGCTGGAAGCGCTCCGCTACGAGGGGGGCAGTGGGGGAGACGTCCCCCGTTTTCTGCCCGGCGGGATGACGATGCACAACCTGTGGCGGAGGCGCACGCGCACGACGTTGACGGTGCTGGGGATCAGCGTGGGCATCGCCGCCATCGTCGCCTTGAGCGGCATCGCGCAGGGCATGCTCGCCATGTTCGCCGTCATGCTGACGGGCAGCCAGGCCGACCTGCTGGCGGTCCAGGCAAACACGTCGGACGCCTACTACAGCGCGATTGACGAGCGCACCGGGGCGCGCCTCGCCGCCCGCCCCGACGTCGAGGCGGTCTCCGGCATGATCTACATCGTCGCCAGCACGGACAAGATGCCCCTGGTGATGGGGTTCGGCTACCACCCGCGCGAGTTTGGCATCCACCGCTTTCGCATCGTCGAAGGTGGGCCGCTGGCGGCCCGCCGCCAGGTCATCGTCGGCCGCCAGGCGGCGAAGCGCATGGAACTGGAGGTGGGTGACACGCTGCGCATGCTGGAGAGCAACTTCCGCGTCGTCGGCATCTACGAGAGCGGGGTGCCCTACGAAGATAACGGCGTCGTCATTGGCCTGCAGGAAGGACAGGTGCTATCGGGCAAGCCCCACCAGGTCATGGTGGTTCTCGTCAAGTTGCGCGACCCCCGCCAGGCGACCAGAATGCAGGACGAACTGGAGGCCGCCTTTCCAGACCTGGACTTTTCGGTCGCCTCGAACGTCGCCGAGAGCATGCCCGAAATGCAGCGCATGGATCAGTACGTGGGCGCGATCTCGCTCCTGGCGGTGTTCGTCGGCGGGGTGGGCATGCTGAACACGATGCTGATGAGCGTGCTGGAGCGCACGCGGGAGATCGGCGTGCTCAGGGCGCTCGGCTGGCGGCGGTGGCGCGTGCTGGGGATGATCCTGCGCGAGGCGCTGCTATTGGGTGTAGTGGGCGGCGTCTGCGGTGTCCTGTTGGGCGTGGGGCTGGCCTGGCTCGCCTCGCAGGTGCCCGGGACGGCCGGGGCGATTGACCCGCACTACGACGCTGGCCTGTTCGTGCAGGCGCTGGCCGTGGCGCTGGTGACCGGCATGATCGGTGGACTATACCCGGCCTGGCGCGCGACGCGGATGAGGCCGGTGGAGGCGTTGCGATACGAATGAACAATGGGACAATGAACAATGAACAATGGGACAATGAACAATGAACAACGACAAAGGGAGGTGGCGATTATGAAGAGAATTCTGGTAGCAGGACTGTTGGTGGTGAGCGTGATCCTGGCGGGGTGCGGGGGGGGGACGCCAACGCCGACGCCGGAGGTGGAGAGCGAATACACGCCGACCGTCTCCGTCACGGGCGAGATGGTACCGGCGGCGTGGGCGACCGTGAGTGCCCAGAGCGGCGGCACGGTGATTGAGGTGTTGGTCGAGCCGGGCGACGAGGTGGCGGCGGGCGACGTACTGGTGCGGCTAGATCCGACCGACGCGAAACTGGCGGCGCAGCAAGTCGAGGCAGCGCTGGCAACGGCTCAGGCGCAACTGGCGCTCCTGAAGGCCGGTGCCCGTCCGGAAGAGGTCGCCACGGCCCAGGCGCAGGTGGAGGCCGTCAAGGCAGCGCTCGTGCAGGCGGCGGCCCAACGGGACCAGGTGACCGCTGGCATGAGCGAGGCGGAGATCGCCGCCGCGCAGGCCGAGGTGGCCGCGGCTGAGGTTACGCGCAAGACGATCCAGGATCAGTACGACCGGATCGAGGGCAAGGTCCACGGCTGGATCGAAGAGGAGATGATTCTCCAGTTGCGCGCGGCGGAACAGGCGCTGGCGGCGGCCCAGGCCCGGCTGGCACAGGTGCAGGGCGGCGCTGGCGCACAGACGCGGGCGGCCAATGCATCCGTGGGGGCCGCCTCCGCGCAGCAGGGCATCGCGCAGGCCCAACTCGACCTGCTCCTGGCGGGACCGACGCCCGAGCAAATCGCCGCCTCCGCAGCGACTGTGGCCCAGGCGCAGGTAGCGCTGGAAGTGGCGCGCGTCGCGCTGGAGCGCACCGAGGTGCGCGCACCCTTTGCGGGTACCGCCGGAGGTGTGAGCGTGCGGGTGGGCGAGTGGATCGCGCCGGGGCAGCCGCTGGTCACGCTGGGCGACCTGGCGACGCTGCGAGTGGAGACGACTGACCTGGACGAGATTGACGTGGCGCGCGTGGCGGTCGGCCAGAAGGCTTCGGTGGCCTTCGACGCGCTCTCCGAGCAGGTCTTCAATGGCCAGGTGACGCGCATCTCCCCCATGGCCGAGCCGGGCGCGGGCGGCGTCAACTACACTGTGATCGTCGTCCTGGACGAGCTCCCCCTGCCGATCCGCTGGGGCATGACGGCGTTCGTGGACATTGAGGTGGGGGAGTAATGCGTGATGCGTGAAACGTGAAACGTGAAACGTGAAACGTGAAGCGTGAAACGTGAAACGTGAAGCGTGAAGCGTGAAACGTGAAAGCGGGGCTTGCACATGACGTTTCACGAGGACTGGGGAGAAAGAGATATGACAACCGAGATCATCGTCGAGACACGCGAGCTGGCCAAAATATACGGTGACGGGGCGGAGGTGCGGGCGCTGGACGGGGTGAGCCTGCAAATTGCGCGGGGAGAGTTCGTCTCCGTGATGGGCCCCTCCGGCTCCGGCAAGTCTACGCTCCTGAACATGCTCGGCGCGCTTGACCGCCCCACCAGCGGCCAGGTGCTGGTCAACGGGCAGGACCTGACCGTCGTGCGCGACCTGGACACCTTCCGCTCCCGCACCGTCGGCTTCGTCTTCCAGTTGCACAACCTGGTGCCCACGCTGAATGCGCGCGAGAACGTCGAGGTGCCGATGATGGGCCAGCCTGTGAGCCGGGGAGAGCGGCGGCGGCGCTCCAGAGAGTTGCTGGAGCTGGTGGGAATGGGCGGGCGGATGGAGCACCTGCCCAACCAACTCTCCGGCGGCGAGCGGCAGCGCGTGGCGATCGCGCGGGCGCTGGCCAACCGCCCCGCCATCATCCTGGCCGATGAACCGACCGGCAACCTGGACTCGCAGAGTGGCGCGGACGTCATCACGCTGATGCGCCGCCTGAACGAGGAACTGGGCAGCACCATCATCGTCGTCACGCACGACCAGACGGTCGCCCACCAGGCTAACCGCATCCTGATGATGCGGGACGGCCGCATCGTGCACGAGCACGCCGTGGGCACTCGCATCGAAGAGGACCTGGAGACGCTCGTGGGTTCGATGTTGGGGCAGGCACTCCTGTCCGGGGACAGGGCGTTGCTAGGCCAGCTCGGCCCTGACGAGCAGAGCACGCTGCAGCAGTTGCTGGCGGGGGTGGTGTGAGGTGTTGGACGCCGTCGAACAGTGGGTGAGGTGGGCCGCTGCGGCGGCAATGGCTGTGTCGCTGGGTGCTGCGCTGGCGGGTATGGCGCGCGGGCTGCGCCGGCCGCGGGGGCGGGCGACGGGCCGGGCGCGCGAGGCGCTGGGATGGCCGTTCTATCTCTTGATCGGCGTCCCGTACTTTGGCCTGTGCTTCTTGCTGTGGCGACCGCTCCCGCTGGCGCTCCCGGTAGCGACCAGGGCGGCCGCGCTGGCGCTGGGGACATGCTTGTGCTTCCCCGGGCTGGCGCTGTATCTGTGGGCGCGGCGGGCGATGGGCGAAATGTACAACGTCTCCAGCGGCCTGTTTGGCGTGCAACTGTACGCCGACCACCGGCTGGTCACGCACGGGCCGTTCGCCATCGTGCGCCACCCGATGTACCTGGGGATCGTCATGGCCTCGGTGGGCGGGCTGCTGCTCTACCGCACCTGGACGTTCGTGTTCGTCGCCCTGAGTTTTCTCGGCCTCACACTGCGCGCCCGGCGGGAGGAGCATGTGCTGGCGGCGGAGTTTGGCGAGGAATGGGAGGCGTACCGCAAGCGGGTGCCGGGGTGGGTGCCGCGCGTACGTAGGATTTGGACGCGGATCAACGCGGATGAACGCGGATCAGAATAAGGAACGACGCTGGCCTGCCAACCCTGGCCTACCACCGCCGTGAACAGGCGGTGGTAGGCCAGCGCGCTTCCTGGCGCCGGCTCTTTCAAGCCTGGGGTCTGGGCCGGTCATCAATGACTTGGGGGCAGTCAAACCTGGTCGGACGCTTGGTCGGACACCCCACCGTGGGGCGGCTAACCCTTGGTCGGACGCTTGGTCGGACGCTTGGTCGGACGCCCCACCGTGGGGCGGCGAACCCTTGGTCGGACGCTTGGTCGGACGCCCCACCGTGGGGCGGCGAACCCTTGGTCGGACGCTTGGTCGGACGCCCCGCCGTGGGGCGGCGAACCCTTGGTCGGACGCTTGGTCGGACGCCCCGCCGTGGGGCGGCTAACCCTTGGTCGGACGCTTGGTCGGACGCCCCGCTTCAGCGGGGTCTTCCCGGCTCAAGCCGGGCGTCCAGTCCTCATGCTTGGCACCCTGCCGGGATATCCGGAATTATGACCGGATGTCAGGCAAATTGGCTTGCTCCCCAAACTGTGATATAATACCCCTTGATGAGCCTTGAGAATCTACCCAGATAGCAGACTACATCTGCGATGGACGACCGCCGGGCGCCGTTCCCGCCGGCCTGCGAAAACGTCAAAAAAACAATTACCGGTACAAAACAATTAATGGAACCGGGATATTGCCTCGCTTCTGGCAGGGCAAGGTTGTCAACAGAGTGTCGGACTATACACGAGGAGATAGTGCAATGGCCTGGATGTTTTCCCCTGTGGGTATTGGCGTCGTCGCCGCCCTCATCGTCGTCATCGCTTCGCTGATCTTCTGGAAGCGGAAACCGATCAGGCAATGGTTCGCGGGCCGAAAAGTCGGCGTCAAAATCAAGGCCGGCCCCGTGGAAGTCAGCCTCGACGAGAAGGATAAACCGAAAGAGGTGGGCGGCGCGCGTGCTGGGGTGACTTTCGGCGAGGGCAACGACTTTACCGGCGCGCGCATCACGGGTGTGGCGGGCCGCGACATCCGCCGTGGCTCCGCAGCGGCCGAATCGCGCGGCGGCCGGACACCCGGTGTGGACTTTGGCAAAAAAGGCAAATTTAGCGGCGCCGAGATCGAGGACATCGCCGGGTGTGACCTGGCAGAGGACTGACCCGTGCCTCTTAACATTGCTCGTGACTTTGTAGACCGCAAAGAGGAACTGGCCCGCTTCCGGCGCATGCTGGCCGGTGAAACGACCAGGCGCATCCTGTGTATCCTGGAACGGGGCGAACAGGGCAAGAGTTACTTCCTGTTACGGCTGTTTCACGAATGCGAGCAACGACGTCCGCCCGTGCCCGTCGTTCTTCTCGACTTCGACCAGCGCAGGAGCGGCCTGACCGACTGTTTCAGCGTGGCGCGCCAGGTCCGCCGCCACCTGGAAGACGAACGCACCCCTGCCATCTGCGCCTGCGAGGAAGCCATCCTCCGTGGTTTTCCCCCGATAAATATCCAGCCCGGCACAGGAGACGGTGGTGTGGATCTCGGTCAGGGCACTGACCTCACCAGTGCTACGATCCACGACGTCGCAGGCCGTGATCTATACAAGATAGGCTCTGTCTTCACCAGCCCACTTACCTCAGAGCAGATCGTGCGACAGAAGGAGGAACTTGGCCGTGCACTACGCGATGATCTGGTCCGCCTGGGCCGCGCCGCCGTGCTGGTGGACACCTTCGAACAGGCCTCCGAGGAAACGCGCGGCTGGCTAGAGCGCTGGCTCTTCGAGCCATTGCGACACGAGTTGTGTCACGTCATCCTCGTCGTCGCCGGGCGTCCTGAATGCCGGTCTTTCTTTGCCCAACCGTGCCTGTGGAGCCACCTGATTGACGCGATTGACCGTTTTACCCCCTTCAGCGACGACGACATCCGCACCCACTACCGGCAGCGCGGGATCAACGTTCCAGAGATGGAATGGCCTGCTATACTTAAACTGGCACAACCAAATCCGATGGCGATGGCCCAGGTCGGCAAACTGCTCGAGCAGGCCCAAGGGGTAGGTGCGCGATGAGCAAAGACATCCTGTCCATCCTGCACGACCTGGCTTCTCGCGACCTGTCCGACGAGGAGACCGCCCGCGCACTGCTCGACCTGACGCTGCAGGCCGCCCCACCCGAGGTGGCCGACGCCGTGCGCGTGTGCGCGCTCCCCGCCTGGTTCGACGCTGATCTGTTGGCACTTCTCATCACTACCCCTTCTCCTATTCAACATTTTCTTGCTAAGATTCGGAGGGCTTTCAGGGCTAAAACTGCGAGAAAGATAGACGTATCTGATAGGAACAAGCGGAGGGCTGCCGCGTTGCTTGAGCGAATGGCCGCCTTCTCCTTCGTCATGCCCCGCGAGGGAGGCGGCTACGTGTACCACGAGGCGACGCGCGAGCGCCTGCTCGACTGGTGGCGCAAGCCGGAAAACCGCTCGCGTTTTGCCGCGCTCGCCGACCGGCTGGCCCGCTACTACCTGGCGCTGGCCGACGAGCAAGTGCCCCGCCTGAGTGGCCCTGCCTACCTGGAGGCGCTGGCGGCACTGGACAGGGCCTACCCCAACGTCCGCGCTGCCTGGGAGGGGGTAGTCGAGGTCAGCAATGAAGAACTTGTGCGGGACTTCGCTTATGCACTGGCCGACTACCAGGATAGACGGGGCCTGTGGGTAGAGAAGATCAGGTGGACGCAGGAAGGGCTCGCTGCCTGTGAACGTATGGGTGATGAGGCAGGAACAGCGGCCATGCAGAACAACCTGGGCATCGCCTACCGCAACCTGCCGACGGGAGATCGGGCGGCGAACCTCAGGCAGGCCATCGCGTGCTACCAGGAGGCGCTGCGCTTCTACACCCCCGAGGCGGCCCCCCTGGACTACGCGGCGACGCAGAACAACCTGGGCATCGCCTATCGTAACCTGCCGACGGGGGAGCGGGCGGCGAACCTGAGGCAGGCGATCGAGTGCTACCAGCAGGCGCTCCGCTTCCGCACCCCCGAGGCGGCCCCTCTCCAGTACGCTGGCACGCAGAACAACCTGGGCGCCGCCTACTCCGACCTGCCGACGGGCGACCGTGCGGCCAACCTGGCGCGGGCGATCGAGTGCTACCAGCAGGCGCTCACCGTCTACACCCCCGA
>Ga0315296_10000106_pt1 | contig 83489 bp, 62 predicted proteins | sample YL17G14_18_MG_FD_203921 | JGI IMG/M metagenome (GOLD analysis project Ga0315296, IMG submission 203921) | Sediment microbial communities from Yellowstone Lake, YNP, Wyoming, USA - YL17G14_18 | ecosystem: Environmental > Aquatic > Freshwater > Lake > Sediment | place: USA: Wyoming | collected... | reverse complement strand
TTACCGCTGACGGAGTGGTTGACCAGGAATTTGACGCCAAGACAGGCACACTTTGGGCGAAGGATACGATCACCAAGACCGGGGCCGGTAAGCTGACACTTGATGGTGATGTGCTTGTGAATCTTGATAAGAAAGTAGATGTTCAGGCTGGCGATCTGGTAATAACCGATAAGGTCGATGCCGAGGCAGACCTGGTGGCATCTGGTTCAGTTACACTCAATGAAACCGCCGATCTTGCTGCCAATGTTAGTGGTGTTGGAATAACCTTTGATAAAGCAGTTACCGCTGACGGAGTGGTTGACCAGGAATTTGACGCCAAGACAGGCACACTTTGGGCGAAGGATACGATCACCAAGACCGGGGCCGGTAAGCTGACACTTGATGGTGATGTGCTTGTGAATCTTGACGGCACGGTGGATGTCCAAGGCGGAAGTCTGGTCCTGGGGGACAATACAACTGTTGCTGACAATAAGGAGTTGAAAGCAAGCGCCGATATCAAAGTTGCAGCCGGCAAGACATTGACTGGTGAGGGTGACCTGACACTGGAAGCTACCAGTGGAGCAATAACCGCGAATCTTATTACCATGGAAGCTATCAATAAGACACTCACGCTGACTCAGAATGATGCAATTAACATGGCGGGATTCACAGTGACAAATAGTGCTAACACAAATCTTGATGCCAGCAGCTCAGGTGGCTCAATTACCTCAACGACGGCGGATACTTGGCAATCAATAACCGCAACAGCAAAGGACAATATTGAGCTGTCTGGTAGTGGCGACATAAAGATCGGTGGTGCTTTGACATCAACTTCTGGCGGTGTATCAATTATTTCAGATACCGGCAAGATATATACGCCAGACTCCCTTAACCCGACGGCTCGAGTCTTGGATGTCCCTATAACCGGATACTCAGATGATAGTGCAGCTAAAGGTGTTGATTTGCTTGGTACAGGACAAAAGGCAGCTATTGTTGTCAGTAGTGATGAAGAACTAAAGTTGGGTCAAAATGCTGTTATGACGGCTAAGGGTAATTATTACACATCAGATGACCGTGAAAGCGTTAACTTCAAATATGAAGGGCCGGACTCCGGGGACCGAATTGATGTCGCAATCTACTTGCGGAATACCAATGTCTCTGAATACGCTGGAGACAAAAATGATTCAGATATAAAATTGGGTTCTGAAATTGTGTCAATTGACAATGTAGCAGGGATAGGAATTGGAACACTCGTTGTCGATGCTTATGACACCGTGACATTTACTCCCGCTTTTGAGGACTCACTGAAGACTGGGGCAAGTAATGTTAAGAGAATCGAGGTAGCATCCAGATATAGCGAAACCATAGAAATGGCAAAAGGTGTCGATAGGGGCGGAGTATTCAGATTGCCCCGTGCGGACAATCCTGAAAACTTGGCCGATGGAGAGTTCATCCTATCTGACGGAGTATATGCTCTGCGCGGGACTCCTGATGGCAAGCTACTCTCTTTAGCGCAGATTCTGAAGTTAACCCAACCTGTTCCGCTTGTGGTGCCTATGCCTTTGGAACCGGAGGACCAGGGCCAGGTACAGATAGAAAGAAGAGATGCAGAAGTACTGGGACTGGGAGATAAGCCGGAACTGGCCCGAGCTTATCCGCCTTCACTTAATACCGACCTGAATCTGGACAAGGCGGCCCAAAAACTTTACGCATTGGTGCCGATTCTCAAAGACAGCGATAGGATTGCGACCCTCAACAGAATAGTAATCGAACTCTTGCCAGACGCGGAGCAGCCGATCGCCCCGGAACAAGAGGCCGTGATTGCTCAAAGAATTGGAGGCTCTACAGCCGGACCATGGGTTGCCGCTCTGACGGAGTACGCAGATGTTTTGAGAACCATGGTCGGCCGATCTGAGACAGACGCTGTTCTATACGTTATGCGAACATACGTTATACCATTAGCAGAACAGGGCTTAATTCAGGACCAGACAGTGGCCTTCGTTGAAATGCAAATTGAAGGACTTGGTGGTTGAGCAACGCTCTCTATGACTGTATAAGTTGTGGGTTCGTTTTGATGCGCAGCTTGTGAGCTGGTTTACTTGGCCGGCACAACGACGCGGAATCCGACATCGCAGGCTGTTTTGTCGAATTCTACGCTGTAATTGGACATATCGGTCAGCAGTACATATTCCGGTGGCGCCAGGCAGGAACCACCACAGATGACGGACTGTGTGCCATCCTGGCACCATTCCCAAACGTTTCCAATCATATCGTAAAGCTCCCAGCCATTGGCTTTTTCAGCGTGGTCAATCGGCCAGGCCGAGCCATAAGCTTCTATTTCATGGCCGGTCTTGGTGGAGTCAATCCGAGTTTTTTGTGGGACGAAATCCTCCGGCTTAGCTCCCACAGGCGCAGGGACCTTTTTCGCAACGAGACTCTTTAATTCGTCCCTATTTAATAGTTGATTGTTATAATCATCTGCCACAGCCTTCCAAAGACTCCCTCTTATATGCGCGTAGCTTGCAATCTCTGAGTCATTTCTCCAAGGATGTACGTTGTCTGTGTCTGCCTTGCATGCATATTCGTGCTGTGAAGCGGTGGGTAATTGTCCGCCAAGCCATTTAGCGTAAGATTGTGCCCCACTGTATGTTACCCACGTCACAGGAATATCATCGTTTCCTTGAGCTACACTAAAACTTTTACCGTCCCATATTATTTTACAAGCACTAACGGGATCCTCATATTTACGTGAGCGTATCAGGACATTGTTATTTTGGTCCACAAATAGAGTGGACAAACCTGCAGTTCTCGGCCTTACAGCAGGTGTTTTTTCCAGGAACAGCCGATATTGAGCGTTAGTTGCTTCATATACAGCCATATAAAACGGCTGAGGATTATCACGTTTGGCCGGGATGAATCTTAGTATCACGCTCGGGTCTTCCTTTGAGCGGATATATTTTGGCCAACCCACATTGCTGGTATCACTAACATCAATCGTATAGAAGAAATCCAGCCATTCTTTCTGGTTGTCTTTGATTCCCTGTCTTATATCCTCCCAACCGGCGGCAAGTGTGACCGGTTCTTTGCTGTTAACATTGACGGGCTCAAACAAATTCGGGTTCAAGGAATCTGCGCTGAAAATGATTCGTCCTTCTCCGAGATCCACACGTTTGCAGTAATCGGGTTTAAGCTTACCCTCAATTTCCACGAGCATCTGCCAGTGGTCCTTACACTTACCAATTTCCGTCCTGTTCTTGTCGATAGCAGGCAATCCGAGCATGTAATTAATTGTCGATTTAACACCGTCAAAATCGCCCTTGAGGTTCCGGATGTTGCTCAAAGATTCCCCGGCCTGCTTGCGAGCAAGCTCCTTGCTGATAAGTTCATCAATCTTGGTAATTTTCTCAGCCCAGGTATAGTTATTGCGAAGGTCATTCTCCAGCTTTCTATAGTCTTTGACCTCTTCCATCCACTTTTGAAAATCTCCTTTTGTTAAAGAAACTTTTTGATAGATTGAGCTTTCATTTATAAAAAGGTCTGTGCGGAATTTCGTCGGCCAGTTCGGGTCGGCGACAAAGTCTGCAAGAACTTTGGCAAAGTTTTCAAAATCCACGACTTCACTCAAATCGGCATCGGCACCATACGGCGCGAATGTTTCAAATTTGGCGAGTACCGGATCCGCAGAGCCCTTACTTTTCACTACGGTCTTATACCACCTAATTTTCTCTTCTCTGAATATTTTTTCGCGATGAAGGTTGACGTCGTCAAGTGTGCTTCTGAGCTCGACTGTCCGGGTTTCACTTGTGATTGCCGAAAATTTTCCCCTCAACACTTCCTGGATTTCTTTTTCCTTTTCCCATTCTTTATCTGTATTCGGCCAGGGTAAATCTGTCAGCTCGCCAAGCCTTTTCCACGCAGCATACCCCGCCTCGGTTTGGGAGCTGCGGTCAGCCGCTATCGTGTAAAGTGCATCTCTATCATCAGATTTCTCTATTTCTTCAAGGTCTTTAACCCTTTTGATCAGCCTGTCAATCGCTTCATTAATTCTCGGCTTTTTAAGGACTTCAGCGTCTTTCCACTTGGCCCATAATAACCGGACGGTCTGGTCACTTTCCGGCAGCTTCTGGTCAAGAAGATAGCATGCATCAAGTCCTTCCTCGATATTGTTAAACGCTGCCAGAATTCCATTCAAATCGATTCGCAACTGCTGAATTTCGGAGTATTGCGTCCGGCCAAACTGTTTGAATGACGGGGTATTTGTATCCGGTATTCCATCCAGAAGTGGAATATTTCCCACAATACGTGTTATCGTTTCCTTTCTTTCCTGGTCATAGAATTGCTTGAGCTGATTATTCCACTGTGATTCTTTAACTTCCACCTCAAGCTGCGAAGGCAGTTCTGTCCGAAATGTTTCATTTAATTTTTCAAGATTGCTGATTGTATCATCTATTTTTCGCCGGAGTTCTGCGTATTTGCCCAAATTCTCTTTCAATTCAGACAGAGAATATCTATCGAGCAAGTTATCTCTGAACGCAAGCCACTTTTCGTTGATTTCTTCAGATACCCCAGCGGACAACGCTATCTGTTTTCTTATACGTTGATGATATTTTTCCGGGGTTTCTGTGGCGGCTACAACTTTCTCATCGAGTTTCTCTAATTCGGGCTTGAAGTTATTAACTACGTCAGTGATATCACTTAGGTGTTTTTTTATGCCGGGTTTTTTTTCTATGCCGAGTTTCTTTTCTATCTCTTTAATATCTTGTTGCAACTTTTTCAAGTTTTCAGTATATATATCGGCCTGTCCAGGATTTGAGAGGCGAGCCAATGGTAAACTTGCTTCGATGCGCTCTACTAATTCGGAAAGCTCAACACGCGGATCAGGAACCAGGTAAAAATAGTTCTCAATTACAACAAGCCTTTCGGTAAAAGTTTTGTCTGTTAGGGTTTCTATAGAGTCGTTTCTATGTTCATTTAGAAAAGCTTCGTTATCAACTTTCTCTTGCCAATTATCTTCAATAAATTTAGCAAGTGTATCGGCCATGCTACTTATCTGTTCAAGCTCGCGTTCGAGGACATCCATATCGGCAGAAGCAAGTTTTGATTGGATATAGTCGGGAAATTTGGCGAGAATCGGGTCACCAGTGTTTTTGACAGCTTTCTGGTTTTCTTCAAGTTTCTGCCAATTATCTTCAACAAATTTGGCAAGCTTATCAGCTAAGCTACTTATCCGTTCAAGCTCGCTACCGAGAATATCCATATCGGCAGAAGCAAGTTTTGATTGGATGTAGTCGGGAAATCTTGCAAGAGCTGGGTTACGGGTACTTTGGATAATTTTCTGGTTTTCTTCTATCTTTATCAAGTAAGACTTAATATCATCCAAACCGGGCTGAATCTCGAGGATTTTATCCACATTTTCGGCAATCGGCTTGTTTGGCTCAGGCCTTACTGACTCGACCAACAAGCCAAGATATGCGCCAGGCTTTTGCCAGCCGCGTTTTGTGAAACTATTTGCAGTATCATGTATCTCTACAAGCAAAGGCCATTTCTGATACTCTTTTATGTCCGCCGGTGAGTTGGGGTCGTTATAGAATCTGAACGAGTTTGGGTCGGATTTTGGGTCAAAGAAAAACTTGATAATTTCAATTGCTATAAGTGCATCGATAGTTTTGTTGTCCTTAATTTTGAAATCATCGATGTCTTTTTCGGTCTCGATTTTGTTCAGGTCCTGTTCCTCAACATTGTTATCATGCATCACGTCATAGGGATACGACGCTTTTTTGACTTTTTCCACTATGATGCTCAAATCCGGATTGTTCGCCCATCGCTTTTGGCGTTCATTGCCTTTCGGCAATCCTAACTCATTTCTCAGAGGTTTGACACATTTCTCATATTCTGTAAATAACTGGTTCCAATCTTTTATGTTTGCAGACTTGGCAGGAAATATGAACTCTAAAATACCTGGTTTTATGCTCAAGATAGCGGCGCCGGCAATGACTATAAGGCCTGCAGCGATAAGCAAGCGACGAGCTGAAAGGACCGGTTTTATTTTTTTTAATCGAGCTAGCTCCTCAATGAGCATCTCAATAGTTATCACACCCGGCTTCATGTGGGCATTCAACAACCGATTGCACAGGTTTCTCCAATCCTTTGCCAGTTTTCCCAGCTTGGCCCACTCCTTTGAGTCAGGCACCTGCCAGCCGTCCACGGCAGGCGACGGTCGGTGAATTATAAGCTGATAAATGAACTCCGCTATGTCCCGCAGATCGCTGTCCCAATGTACTTCTGTATCGATGTGTTTATCTGGTAAAGGGTCAGACAATACTATTTTTGCCTGCGAAATATCTCCCTCGCCGGCAATGAGAATATTAGTAGCTTTGAGGTTCCCATGTGGTCGCCCGCATGCTTGTTTCAACTCAACCAAGCCCCTTGCGACCGACTCGACAATTTCACAAAGGGCCTGCGTGGTAAGCGCGACACGAACATCAATGAGCTGTTGAAGCGAACGGTCGTATTTATCCGTGACGTAAAATGCTCCATCAGGGATTGAGCCGCACTCGTAAACGGGCGCCCAATATTGAGCACCACCGGCAGCAGTTTTTTGCTGGACGTGGGCACTGTTGAGAAACAGCTCAGACTCGGCTTTGACTTGCTCTGTCTCCAGCAGCAAAGGGGATGGCTGAAAAAGCTTTATAGCAAATTTTTCTGCAGGGTCGGCAGCAGCCCGCCCACTATAAAGCACAGTAAATCCACTGCGGTGCAGCTCACGAACTGTCTCATAGCGGCCAAAGCTTGTCATTCATCCCTTACCTTTCTAAGCCGAAATGGGACCAGATTCTAATCACCCGATTCAGGGATGGTCAAAGAAATAACATTGCCGCCTTCAATCCTGATATTGATTGTTTTTGGACGCATTCCCCAAGCATCTGAGCCTATAGCAGGTAATCGCAGACGCCTTGCATCGGCGTTACCAGGAAGATCGGAAAATATGCCGGGCAGGTCTGCCAGAACAAACAAGTATTCAGCTTTCCTGCTTCTCCATATAGCCCGAATGGGGTCTTTGTTGTCGAGGGCTACTTCACAGGGCCCTTGTCCAAATTTGACCACATGTGTATATGCTTTAGCGCTTTTTCGGAGCTGGTTTTCAGGTGGTGTCCAGTATTCGGTCATTGACATCGTTTCCCAGGTATCCTTCTCGAACCTGTTGACTCCTACCAGATGAACCTCTACTGATTTTTTACAAATGTCATCGGCTGCTATAATATTAACACCCCGAGAGCATCCCCCCGCCAGTAGGCCAACAAAAAGTAAAGCACACACTTGACCTCTCAATAATCCTGCTTTCATAGTAAACTCCTTATCATTTCTTACAACTAATTGTCCAACATTTCCTTATTTCGACAGCACTACTTATGTTATGTATCTGCCGCTGTGAATGCTTATCTATGTGAGGTACCTTTGTATCACACCGGAGATTTCCTGATTAGATTTCCAGTCTGAGACGACCAGGCTGCGAGTCCTCAATATCAGGTTGTCCAAATCAGTGATCGTTCGTTCAAAGACCTTGTGAAGACCTCCTTGTTGAGCATCGCCGTAATCTTTGCACTCGGTTTCAGGACCTAATCCGGGGAACATCCGCAAGATTATGGCCAGTGTTGTCCACCACAGTTCGCAGGGAATGATATTAAAAGCCTCGTCAGATGTTATCTTATCGAAGGTTAAATGGTGGGGCCCCAGTGACTCAAGCCATCGTGCGTCCTTATCGAATATGTCCCTTATACGCATCTCCAAGCTGGTGGATTCGTCGTAATCGGCTTCTATTCGGCGAGGTAGGCTTAATGTTTCATCAAGGGCCATAGGCAGGCTATTGCTATTATCAACAAGGAGAATTCTTACAGCCATAACAGCCAAGGAGTATAGGTCACAGGGGCTGCTCAAAAGTGGTATAATCTCAAACGGTACATCAGGTATCGGCACTCCTTCAGCAGCGCGCAAATCCGAGACCTTGGTATCATTCATATTCTGAGGCACTGTTCGAAATCGCCATTCGCCGGTCGCCATTGCCGAATCTGATTCGAGATGAGCGTAAAGATTGACCCCGCCACAAGCAAGATTAAGTCGAAACCAGACAAGGTCGTTTCTCGCCATATCGATGCGTTCCTGAGTTGTAAACGTGCCCTCAATAACCGTTGTGTCACTTGTGTCGGGTAAGACCCTGCGTATGCGAACGGATGCCCGTCCCTTTGTCGGTAGAGAGGTAACCAGCGGACGATAGACCGACGTTCCACTTTCAAGTGCCGGCAAATAGTATTGCAGGTCGCTGCTTTCTATTGCCAAGGGAATCGCATCACCCGGGTCGCTGAGCACCGCCCTGGCTGTCCATAAAAAAGGCAATCCACGTCCTGACTCTCCAAGCTCAACATGCCAGTTGTCCGGACTAATATTGAGAAGCGGCCGTTGAAGATGATAGACCATAGAATGTACCGAGGATACAATATCGGCAAGTAATCGAAGCTTCAAGTGGAATGTTTCAACCAGCCGGCCGCACTGACCGTGGGCTTCCAGGAAAAGACGACCGTCGGCGGTCAAAACGGCTTCATCCTTCCTCAATGCGTTGAGCTGCTCACCAAGGTCGAGTATTGACCTTCCATGTTTTACCCCGTCCCATGCAGCGCCACTGAGAATATCGATGAATGTTTCCAGCCCAATGGGGACATGCTTCTTTATAAGCATCAACCCTGCTCCCGGATTCAATGGGATGGTATGAGAGGGAGCACCACAAATATCGGATAGCGGTTTTGTGGAGGCGTTCGTTGGTGCTCCTGACGTAACGGGCACGAATTGCGACTCTTTGCCTAATGCTGGTACATACAAGTAGCGATGCAACGAACCGGCATAGCCTGGTAAATTCTTTTGCTGGAGCAAGCCTTCATCCACACACAGCTTCCAGGGTGTCCCAGAGTTGGGGTCAATTGGATGGACAGGTGAACGTGTAGAGATGTCCAGGAATGTCGGCAGCGGGTGTTCGGACTCCCAGCTGGTTTTCACTATTGCCGCTCCTTCGAGATGTTCAAACGCCTGAGATTGTCGGCGCCAGCGATTATCCAGCATTGTGTTTGAAAGCGATTGGCAAGCCGCAGATGCTGTGCTAATGAGTGTTTCAGTGTTCTGAATCCACAGTTCCAGCCATTCCAATACCTGGCTGGAAGCATCAATAATGCATCCTAAAAATACTTTAGAGTCGATAGTATCACGAAGCACGACAAGGTAACCACCTACCGGGTCAGGCTTTGGCCGTACCAGAACGCAAATCTTTAGCGTCGCAGCTTTCTGGTCCTCGGCAATGGGTATAGCAACATAATCCTTCGGTAACGTTGCAAGATTACTATTTGGGTTAGAAAATGACACAGGCAACTCGTCTTAATAACGAACAATTCTAAATTTTTTAAATAATAAGCCACGCACCCACACGGCTGCAAGTACCTTTTTAAGGTTGTTCGAGATAAATTTTACCGACCAATACCCTGCTGTCAAGTGGAATTCGATATTGAAAAAGTGGATTTTAGATGTAGCATTTAGAGGGTAAGAAACACAAGGCAATCCTTTTCGAAAGAATTCTCTCCATCGGCAGCATAGCCCATCGCTTCGATCCCTCGACCCGGCGCCGGACGGGCCGGATTATCCGCCTATCATGACGGTGGGGCAGCCGACGGTGATTACGCCGCCGTGAGCGGTGTTGTCGCCTATGCGTGCGGCTGGCATCATGCCAATCATTACCGTGGCTGAGCCTTTGACTATTACGTCCGGCGGTCCCACACAGGTAGCCATATCACCCACGCGAGCGGCGGGCATCATGCCTATCAGCACGGTCGGGCAGCCCGGAGGCAGAATCGGCCCGCCGACGTGTGGCACGGGCGGCGTGCCCGGCGTCACCATCGGACAAGTATGCATATCACCAACTCTTGCTGCCGGCGGCATTTCAGATTCTCCATTTATTCGTCATAATCTTCCAGAGCAATCCACATTATATCAAAATATATCAACTTGGCAAGTAGAGTTTCATAGCAATATTCGCATTATTTGCCAGGCGATTGCGACCGCCGACATGCGGCACTGGCGGCGTGCCAGTGATTTTCTAAGGTCACCAGCCCGTGATGCGGACTAGTTCGCCGGTCTGGTGATTGATCGCTACTTCCGTGAAACCGAGCAAATCGGGATCTGCGTATCCAACTCTCCAGACCAACACGTCCCGGACGGGGCTTGGTTGATCGGGGTCGGCAGCCACTTGTATGACACTCTTTCCTATGATGCCGCCTGGAGGTGCCGTGGGGTCGCGCTTTAGCACACGGTCGGCGGCACTCATCGCCTCTTTGGCGCCGATGCCGGGCGCCTTCAACAACTCCGATGGAATCTTTCGCCATTTACGGGCTACTGAGAAGATCTTTCCGTTCCACGCGTTCAGCAATACGTTCGTCTGGTCGCCCTCGATGTTGATTCCTTCTTCCGCGTGCCACCAGTGCACTGTGGCTTTTGCCTGGTCCGCCATCTTGTCAAATGTAACGCTTGGTCCCTGAACACCCTCTCTGGCTTTGAGTTCGGGCTGTGCGAACTTTTTGGCGGCGGCCTCAGTAAGGCGGCTCTCCTCTGAGTCGGCCTGGAATGCCTCAACGTGCCAAGCGACGACTTCGCAGGACTTTTCTTCTATACTGACATCAAAAGTACTAAAAATTGTCCATAAACGGTAGCGATACAGTCGTCGACCAAGTTCATCGCGTGTTGCCGTCAGCGGAGTGAACTTGACTAGGCTGCGTGCTTCCTCGGATACATCAGGTCCCACTCGCTTGCGAAGGTCCTCTTCGATCTGCTTCCAAGCGAACTGCTCGGCGGACCCGGCGTCAGGATCATCTGTTGGGATCGGGCTGGCCTTACCTGTTGGGGCAGGTAGTATGCCGATTAGACCGCCCGTTGTGTGGTCGATGGCAACCTCAAAGGACTCGGCCGGTGTTGTCCCTGCAAAGCGGGCTACGGCGAAGCCTCGTTCGTCTTCAATTGCTTGTCGCTCAACACCAAGCAGAGGCATATCCGGCCGGATCTGGCGCAGTTGGCGGGCGATCTTCTCGACCTCCATATCAGATAGAACCGGAGCGCCGGATGTGTCTTTTCGCTTCTCCACATACCACCCAATGGGTGCCCCGGCCTCGTCGAGAGCGAGTGTGACTACGGTCAGGTCTTGCCAAACGTTCATGAACTGCTTGAACACAACCCGGAACTCCGTCCAGAGCCACTGGTGCTCAACCACATCGGCAAGCGTATCGCGCCCGATTTCCTTCTTGACCAGCGTTTCTGCGAAATGGCAGGCTTTTTTCGACAGCCTCTGTTCACGATCCTGGCTTTGGGCGTTGTAATTTTCAATATCTGCCATTCTGTCGGGCCTCCCTTTCTAAAACAATGCGGCTATTCGCCGTCCCAGATTTCGAAGGTGCGAGCCGACACCCCAAAACTTTCCAAAAATGTCGGGCTGGAGCTTGGTCTCCCAAGTAGCCTGGAGGCCTTTGAAGACGTCCGGAATCTTGGATGGATCGCACTTGTGAGTTTTGACCCATGTGTTGAAAAAACTCTTGGCGTAATCGCGTGCCCAGTCGCAGCGCGTGGATTTCTTGAAACCTACGCCATACTTCGTCCCGCGGCCAATGTAGGCGTCGTACAGACTGGTCTCGAAGGCACCGCCACAGGCCACTGAAAACACAAGATACTTTGGTGTGGACTCGACCACGTTCTCGTCGCGTACATGCTCAGCGTGGAAAAACGAAACCGGGATATGATCTTTTGTAGTGTCGCCAAACCCGGCTTCCTGATTGCCAATGCAAAAGGTGCTCACTGGGTTGCTATGGGAGCTATCCTTTCTGCAAACCGTCCAACGCCCAAACTGCGCATCCGATCCGTCACCAACACTGGAAGCGTAGGGCTGCCCACAGGTGCCACAAACCACCTGTCCGTGGCCTGTATAGGTTAACGAATAGGTGTTGCGCATATGTGCGGCGAACAAAGCCTTGGTGGTATTAGGTCGCACAAACACCCACGTGTGGTGAGCATCGTCCGGACGCCCTTGGAATGCGGCGTTGTGGTTGGCCTCCTCTTGATGGCGAAACGGCAACTGCTTACCGGCCTCCGCAGGGTTTTTGTCGATGGCATGCACGTGCCACCGCTTGACCTTCAGAGCTTTCGTGGTCTTCTTTTTGGCCTTGTCTATCTTGCATTCAAAGTGATACAACAGTTTGTCGTATTTTCCCCATATGGCATTTTCAAGCGTGAACTTGTGTGAGGGGCGCGTGCCATCGTTTTTCACTACTTTTCTGTTCTGGAGCTTGAGTTCCGGCAGCCGCACCTCGGGCACAGTATCATTGCTCCACTCCTCCAATATGGTGATTTCCGCGCGAGGGCGATTCTGTGGGTAGAGAGCATTGACCAGCATCTCAGCCTTTGCATCATTCGGCAGCAAATCATTGTCGGGGATCACCCATTCGCGCGACCATTTGGGCGTGAACTTCGGGGTTTTTGCTTCGAATTTGTGCTTGAGTTCCGTGGCGATTGCCTTGGCTATCTTCTTGGCGTCGTCTGGCATGGCTACTTCCTTTACGTGTTCAATTCGGATCCAAGATCTTCTTCAGAGATGAAAGTGTTTCCGGCGGAAACGCTTCGCCATGTGCTGTGACGGCATGCAACTCCGCTGCCTTCACCACAATGCTCAATCCGCGCGCCACGGACGTGACGGTAAAGAACCCATCCCCGCCGCTTGGACTGCACTTGGAGCAGACGAGCGGCTGGTTCAACCACACCGAGTGGATGAACGGCTTTCCACCATTCTCATACTGGGCCATGAGTTCGCTCAAGGTCGGAGCATTAGCATCTTTTGCTCGCATGACTCGGGCCGTTGCCTCGAATCGCTCCGCAACTGTTGTACCCGTGACAGAATACCAATCGTCTGGAAGAGGAATCTCCTTGAGCGCTAGCATCTGCTGCGCCAGCCGCTGTGAGTCATCTTTGGTAGATGGTGTTGTGTTTGAGTCTTCCATCGTAGACGTCATTGTATTTGTACTCCTTTCTTTGGGCTTGCATGAGAACGACAACGACATACCCAGCACGCCTATGATCGAGGCAACGATGCACACCCGCATAACTGTCAGCCCTTGCTCCATTGGTCGTTCTCCAAGTTAGGAAACAGAACTTTGCATTGGCCAGGATCGATACCTTCGATTCGGGCAAAGCCCTTCTCGTCAAGGGTGCCGCTCGCGACCATCTCGCCGTCCGGCAGAACGACCTCGTAGGTCTCGCCGGGCACAAGATTGCCTTCCTCGTCCCGCAGGACGATCTCGATCCAGCTTTTCTTTTGTTCCTTCTCTTCTTCGGTCTGTGGCGGCTTGTAGGGCTTGACCTGTACTGAGCCGTACTTGCCAACCTTCTTTTGCTTTTGCTCTGCTTTGATCTCGGCCACCTCGCCGGGATCGGCAATGTCTGCATCCTCGGCCAAAGTTACTGCAGCCGGGGCCACGGCACTGCCGGCCGAGCCTGAAGCGGCGGGTGAGCCCGGGCCGGAGTTAATCATCGTCATCTTGCCGTCTATTGTAACCTTCATACCCGAAACCGTCACCCCTGACTGGTCAACTACTACGCTGTTACTGCCGGACTTTAGCGTGATGCCCTGCATCGCCTCGATGACAACGCCCATTGCCTTGAGATAATAGTTCTGAGTTGTCTGCTCAGAGTGGTTGGCCTTGAACACCTCGATCACATCGCCCGTGACCGTAAATGAATGGCTGCCGCCGACATTCTTGGCCTCCTTGCCTGTGATCTTCAGGTGGCGGTCCTTGCCGATTTCTTCTTTATGGTCGGCATCGACCTTTTCGCTGCGGTTGTTGTCAACATGCTCGAACTTGTCCTTTTCCACGTGCAGGTGACGGTTGTTAATGACCGTCTCGAAGCGGTCGTTTTTGACACGGATATCAAGGTTCTTCTCGGCATGAATGAAAATCTGCTCATCACCTTTTTTGTCCTCGAAGCGGATTTCGTTGAAGCCTCCGCCGCCCTTGCTGGAATTGGACTTGACAGTTGACATGGTCTTATTGCTCTTCGGGTCATACGGCGGCATAGCTTCGGCATTATAGACCCGGCCGGTTATGAGCGGCTGGTCGGGGTCGCCCTCGAGAAACTCAATAACAACCTCCTGGCCGATACGAGGAATATACATCGCTCCCCAATTCTTACCGGCCCAAACCTGCGCAACCCTAATCCAGCAGGAGCTGTTTTCATCGGCCTTACTGTAACGGTCCCAGTGGAATTGCACCTTCACCCTGCCATATTCATCAGTGAAAATTTCCTCTCCGGACGGGCCGACAACCATTGCTGTCTGTGGGCCTGGAATCGATGGCTTGGGAGTAATACGAGCCGCACGAAACGGCTGGGTGGCATCGATAGCGGTAAAGCTACAGGAATAAACACTCTCGCCACCTGTTTGGCCAGATGAGTAGAACTCGCCGGCCTCGATGTTAAAGCTTGCAGAGGTAATTAGATATTGCCGGTTCTGGTCCTCGCGAGGATGGTCGGTAAGCTGGTCGGTAAGTTTAAATGTGTAGCCCGTACAGATACCCCGGGCATCAGACTCAGCCGTAATCACTTCATATTGAGCCTGCAGCTCCTCAATTCGTTTCTTGGCATACTCTTCTCCATCTTTAGACTCGACGTACTCACCGGGATAATCGTAGATTTCAAATTTTGCCGCTGCATGCTCACGCTCCACTTTTGCTCTTGCCTGCAAGTCTTTTTTAGTATTCTCAAAATCAAAATCTTTCAGAGCATATGAGCCGGGCTGGAGATGGGTTTCAACGACCCATTTCGAAATACACTCTTCAGGTTTGGTTCCCTTGTCGGCAGGATGGTATTCGAACTCATCGAACTCAGGATAAGACTCATGGGCGCTTGCTGAATCGGCCAGGACCAACGAATGTTTGCCGTTTTCGTGCTTGAAGAAGTAGTATATCCCCTCCTGCTCCATGAGTCGGCTGACAAAATTAAAGTCCGTTTCACGGTACTGAACGCAATACGGCCATGTACGATAGTTACCGCTGAGGGAGCGCTCAAAATCCGTGAAACCGTGGTCGCGAAAGACCTTTTCAATAATATCAGGGACAGTCATTTCTTGAAAGATTCGACAATCAGCTGTTCGAGTCAGAAACCACAGCCAGGGTACTACGGTAGCCTGGTAGCTCGCCAGCCCGCCTGCAGCCAATTTTTGCGTGAAACGGCTCACAAAACCGTTGAAATAGCGAGTTTTATCTTCGGACAGATTTAGCCGAATTGTTACGTTCTGCCCCACAATGTCAGCATATTTAATCTGGTGGTCTTCGCTGGTTAATTCTAACTCGAACCTGAACGGCCGACCAAGCTGCTCGGTTCCCGACATACTTGTCAGCAAAAGCACGTCTTCTCCCAATGGGGTCGCTATCTCTAACTCTCTGTATTTCTGAGTCTTTGCCATTAGAAACTGCCTTAAACAGAATTCATTTTATATCAAGCACCGTCTGTCCGCAGGAATTATATCTTTCGGCGCTATCAATCCGCAAGAAGCCTATCCACCGAAGCACCTAAAGTGACACGTAAGTGTCATCCTGAGGCGAAGCCGAAGGATCTGGCCAACGAATAAGAGATTCTTCGCTTCGCTCAGAATGACAGCTTTGCTGTCACTTTAGCTCACTTTAGGCACTTTTAATTATTTCTGTTCCAATCCCCCCCTCTTATACAAAACCATTTCGTACTTCCTTAGTCGAACGAATAAGTAAACTCGCTGTCTTTGACGCCGACATGAACGCGTTTTGCGGTTTCGCCTTCCACAAGCCTGGTCAGCAGCTCCTGGCCTATTTCCGGAAGCAGAGTATTGGTCAGGATGGCATCGACCATCCGAGCCCCGCTTTCAACGTCCGTGCACCGGCTGGCGATAAGGTCCACAACGTCATCGTCATAGCTGAAGGGTATCTTGTGGTTTTGCTGTGTACGACGTCCAATTCGGCTCAACTGCAGGCGGATTATAAGCTTCAGTGTTTCGTCACTGATTGGATAAAAAGGCACGACAACAAGCCGACCGAGAAGAGCTGCCGGAAAGACCTTCAGCAAAGGTTTACGAAGAGCCTTGCATACCCCTTCAGGGTCAGGCATTAGCTTCGGGTCTTTGCACATATCCATAATCAGGTCTGTGCCGACATTGCTCGTCAGGAGAATAATTGTATTCTTGAAATCAATCCGGCGGCCTTCAGCGTCTTCCATCCAGCCTTTGTCGAATACCTGGAAAAATATCTCGTGCACATCGCGATGAGCTTTCTCAACCTCGTCGAGCAAAACAATGCTATAGGGGCGCCGTCGCACAGCCTCTGTCAGGATCCCCCCTTCGCCATAGCCGACGTATCCGGGAGGTGAGCCTTTGAGCGTTGAAACGGTATGTGCTTCCTGGAACTCACTCATATTGATAGTAATTAGGTTACTTTCGCCGCCATACATAGCTTCAGCCAAAGCAATTGCCGTTTCGGTCTTGCCCACACCGCTGGGCCCAACCAGGAACATTACTCCGATGGGCCGGTTGGGATTTTCTATACCAGCACGCGATGTTGTAATGCGCTTAGCAATCGCTGCCAGTGCATGGTCTTGGCCGATTACACGTTCGCGCAATCTATCGGACAAATTCAGAACGGCTTCGATTTCATTCTTTACCATTCCACCAACCGGTATCCCCGTCCAATCAGCAACAACTGAACTAACAGCCTGGGCATCAACACACGGAAAAATCAGAGGCGTTTCCCCTTGTAGGTCTTTGAGCTGCTCCTGCAGCGATTTGAGCTCTTTGAGCAGTTTCTCTCTGTTTTCTTTATCTGACTTTTCCGGTTTTCCGGCTGCCCCGGCAGGCTCGCCCGTATCGGCCTGAGTCGCATCCCCAGTTTTCTCAACGGCTTCTGCAGTTTCTTTTTCAACAGTCTCTGCTTGTTCGATGGTACCCTCACCGCTTTTGCGTAATCTGGCCCGAATATCCAAAACAGCGTCAACCAACTCTTTTTCTTTTGACCAGCGTTCCTCCAGTTTTGCTAATCTTTCACGTTCGGCTTTAAGTTTCTCGGCAATTTCAGATTCGCGGGTTTTGTGGTCTATGCCCGCCGCAATTTCCCTGTTGACAATTTCCTGTTCCGTTTCCAAAGCCTGAATTCGCCTACGGCAATCCTCCAATTCCGGCGGCACTGCATGCTGGCTTATGGCAACTCTTGCACACGCAGTATCAGTCAGACTCACAGCCTTATCGGGCAATTGACGTTCAGGAATATACCTGTGCGAAAGACGAACCGCGGCATCCAATGCCTCGTCTAATATCTGAACTCGATGGTGCTTCTCAAGGTTTGAAGCCACTGCTCTCATCATCATTAACGCCTTTTCTTCTTCGGGTTCATCGACCTTGACTACCTGGAATCTACGGGTAAGCGCAGGGTCCTTCTCAATATATTTTTTATACTCCGACCACGTAGTGGCCGCGATAGTCCGTAACGTACCGCGAGCTAACGCCGGCTTGAGCAAGTTCGCAGCATCACCCGTACCTGCCGAGCCCCCGGCCCCAATGAGAGTATGCGCTTCGTCGATGAACAGAATAATTGGTTTAGGCGAGCTTTGAACCTCTTCTATGACCTGACGCAGACGGTTCTCAAACTCACCTTTCATGCTGGCACCGGCCTGGAGCAAACCTACGTCCAACACACGCAGCGACACATCCTTAATCGATGGGGGCACATCACCCTGAGCGATACGCTGGGCAAATCCTTCAACAACTGCTGTCTTGCCAACTCCCGCTTCACCCGTCAGAATCGGGTTGTTTTGACGGCGGCGCATCAGAATATCAATTATCTGCCGGACTTCCTCGTCGCGTCCTACAATAGGGTCCATTTCCCCACTCCGAGCCTTTTCCGTAAGGTCCACCGAAAACCTCGCCAGGGCTTCCTGCTTGCCCATCGCAGCCGGTGCCATCTCTCCAGTACCACGAGCGGCTCCGGCCTCGGCTCGGCGGGAGGAACCATCGGTTGCTGTGAGCGTGTCCTCTGGTGAGCCGCCGACAATTTTCGCGAAACCGTCCGTTAACTGCTCGAGCTTAATCTTGCCGAACTCGCCTGAGATGCGCAGAAGAACATTCTTGAGACCGCCGGTCTTGAGGATGCCAACTATCAAATGGCCTGTGCGAACCTGCAATTCCCCAAATAGCAGGCTTCCGTAAACCCATCCTCGCTCTACAGACTCTTCAAGATGAGAAGACAGGTCTGAAATCGACGTGGACCCTCGCGGAAGTCTATCCAGCTCTTCGGTCATATCCTTAGCGAGCCTGGAAGGGTCTATATCAAAGTGCCGTATAATACGGCGCAGATCTGAATCCTGCAACTGCAGAATCTGGTGCAGCCAATGCACTAATTCCACGTATGGATTGCCTCGCAGCTTACAGAAAACCGTAGCACTTTCGATGGATTTATAGCACAAACTGTTGAGCTTGCCAAATAGAGATGTACGACTTATTTCAGCCATTTAGTACCCTTTCGTCGTCTTGGCGTATGTTAATAAATTAGTGCCTCGTATTGTGACTTCTTTCATCAGGTTGCTCTAATGCTTACTGTTACTACGTTTAATTACATTGTTTAGTTAAAATGCCGCACTATGTCAATCTATTTTTAGTTTAGTTGTCTCTGAAAAATCAGATATTTTTTAATAACGGCGTGTTTTGCTGAAAAAGTCTGTCAAACGGCAGGAAAACATTGGATTGTGTCAATTTTCCTGCAAGACAAGCATGTCTTAGTCTGTTAAAATTGATGGCTAACCAAAATCTATTGCTAACAGCTTCTTTTAACAGAAGTTTCGTGCTGGTTGATTTTCCTATAAGACCGCCCTCTGGAACTTGCCAAAGCTCTCTCGGCATCCAAAATCCTTGTTGCTAAGACTAAGCATTGCCGTTATAATACTCACATTACCGCTCACGAAGTGTTTTGGTGGCAGAGTATTTCTGAAATCTTGACTTATACATTAGGAAAATGCCATGGGGACCTACTATAGCAAAAATTGGTATAACTTGCCGCTGACACGACGTGTGCAACTGGCTGAGATGAAATATAGCCTTGCAAAAACCCTGCTTGAAGAAGCGCGCGGCAGGCTACAAAACTCCGAGGAGGAGCTTTCACCCGCGAACTCATACCGCCCAATGCACGCCGGAGCTCCAGACATAAAGTTTATTGACGAATTTACAAAAAAAATGGTAGTCCGAGATTACCTTGACGCCTTCAAGGATTATATGATTGCCAAATTCGAATATGAGAGGCTATTAGCGGCTTTGGAGAAACAGCAGCTCTCTGCGAGTCCGAAACGGCCATCGCTTTGCTCGCGAGGTTCTCCAGAGGGGACGCCGAGAGGTCCGGTCGGCATGACCCCGCAGTCGCCTCCAGAGCCCGAGTCAAGCCCACAAGCATCTTCTATTAGTATGGTCGAGCCAACTAAGGAAGGCATAAAGCAGGCACTTACCGAAGCTCAGAAGAAGATGCTGGTAAATGAGGACGACCCACAGGCACAATCACTTCTCAAAGCGGCGAGCAAGGCAGCAGATAAGATGCTCGATAAGTCGATAGATGAGGTCAATGCAAATCCATCCGAGAAGACTCTACGTGTCATGTTTGGTGACTTGGCAGCATCTCAGTTGTTAGGGAGTGAGCAGGAAGAGCGATTGACAGATGAGGCCATGAAAGCGGCAGTCAAAGCCACCAAGATAATAAAGGACAAAACCGAAAAGGAATTTCGTCGCGTTCCCACAAAAGAAAACTTAAGGAAATTGTTAAATAAAATGGCACTTCATCAGCTTGTAGGTGGCTCGGATGAAGATCCGCTCCACGGCGTCAACCGCCTCCTGCCGCCCGGCAAGTATACAGTTATACCTGGCGATTCACTGTCTAAGATATCAGAAAAATACTACGGTAGTCCTGGGTATTGGGACGTAATCTACTTATCCAACTTAGGTCTCATCGGTAACAATCCCGATGTAATTCGGCCGGGCATCACGCTGGATATACCATAAATCTCTATATGAGTTTTCTATAGAGTCTGCTTGCCGGGGCTGTCGACCGCACTCAAGAATCCGGACTGCATAAGCTTGCGAACAGTGGTTAAACAGGCCGGGATTATCGTTTCCTGCTCGGTCTGCATACGGTCAGCCACCCTTGCAACAAGCTCGCGCAAGGTTCGCCGGCCGTCACAGCCAGCCAGCAAGTTCGCAATATACATGTCCATATTCCCGGCAAATGGTATCCCCTCGGAGGCATAAAGGTGCTCACTATTGACAGCCCAACAGCCGTCCCGAACTGTTAATTGATGCTCCAGGCGGTGGTGTTCATCGAACAGGAAACGCTGCCCCAGCAACTGCCGGTCATCGTCAAGGGCTGCAAGCAAATCCTCCGCAGCAAATATACGCTCAATCTGAGCCCCGCTGCACCCGGTACAGCGACCTTTATCGATCGCGTGGGCCCGGAACCAGTTAGCTTGTTGGCTTCGTCTTCGCATAATCATTCCGCCGGCACTGATTCGCCCGATATGCATTTTTTTATAATACGCCATCCATTCATCCAGATACCGTCCATAGTCCGGTGAATTCTGCCCTACACCGGTTCGCAGCCAGTCCGCCGCATAGGTTAAGGGGTCGGCAGACTTGAAACATATCAGCCAGCCGTCACAGCCGGTATTCGACATCCAGCTTTGCGGTCGAGAATCCCAGTCCATCTCGTCTTGATGATGCCAATTGAACAATATACAGGCAAAACCACCCTCACTAAGCCTTTGACCGGCCCCGCGCACCACTTTTTCTGAGACGGCATCGCCCGGCAGATTCGTGTCACGAAAGATAAACCGGGATTCCGGGGAAATCACGTAAGGGGGATTCGATACGAGCAGTTCAAATTGCTGCTCCGCAACCGGCTCATAAAAGCTACCCTCGCGCCATTCGATGCCATCTATTCCGTTTAGCTTGGCATTGAACCTGGCAAAGTTGAGCGCCCGTGGATTGGTATCCGTCCCGATGACATGGTCAGCATGGCCGATGGCTAAAAAGGCCTGTATGCCGGCGCCGGTGCCGATATCAAGAGCCGTTTTTACCCTTCGGCGAACCGTCAAGCTGGCAAGAGTCAAAGATGCAGCGCCCACGCCAAGAACATGGTCAGCGGGTAATTCACGATGAATTTCCGGCGCGAAGTCACTCACCAGTAACAGGTCATGGTAGGGTGCCAGTTTCGCGGCAGATTGAATCATCCCATCATTACTATTCAGCAGGCCGATGCCTACCAGCTCCTCAATGTCAAGACTCGCCAACTCCCTGTGAAGGGAAGATTCAGGTACCGCCCGTCCAAGCCAAAACAAGCGAACCAGGATATTATAGGGGCTGTCCGTTCTGACTCGCCGATAGACAACCTCTACATCCTGTCGTTCATGTGCGTACGATATTCCCAGGGTCTCGGCCAGTGCCGTCTGTGAATACCCCGCATCAGATAGAACCTTTTTGAACGTATTCCCATCCAACGGCCGGTCCAGGTGGAATGCTGCTGGTTTGCTCATTTCTGTCACAATGATTTCCTAACATCACTCCTATCTGATATTTCCCGTATTAAATGTTTTACGAAGTATCCCAGTCGGGACTTGAATGCCTCTGCCATCGCCTTTCCTGATTTTTTGGGTTTTATAAACTCCCTGCACAAATCGGTCAACGACCTGTGCTTGCAATAATCCCCATTTTGTTTAAAAAAGGGCATTACGTTTTGCAGTGTACCACTCCCGACAGGGATACTGCGTACTTACCAATGTGCGGACATTATAGCCATATTAGGTCAAAATGTCAAATAAATTAAGCAGAAATCGTTGAAATGCCACACCGTTTAGTTATCGGTAGCACAATTGGCCTGGTGGGTTTAACTCTGGCATTGTTGCTTCTCTAATCCATCCTCAGGTGCGATTTGATGATTTGCCAGACGGCGGGGTCTGAAACACCCTCACCCCTTAAAACCCGACGAATTTCTTCAACATCTATGCCGAGAGCGTCAGAAACGCTTTCCTCGTCCAAACCTGTTTTCCTGGCGGATTCCATAGCCGATGCCACTACCTTTCGCTGTTCATCGGGAGTTGGAAATGTATTGATGCCATTTCGGCACCGAAGGCAAAGGTGGAGTTCATAACACTCACGACCATTGCAACTGGTTACTATCGTCCGTGCCGGCCGAATACCACATTTTTGGCACAACATCCTTGTAATCTTCACTTATCCCGGCGTACCGAGGCCGAACTCTTCTGTTAACAAAATATTAAATCATACTTTCATATTCTACTAAAATGACATTGAAAACTCTACTTTATTTGGGATCTCAGGGATAACCTATGGCGAATTATAACAGAAGTACTAAGACCAACCTACGTTTCTCTGATGAGAACCGTAAAACGTTATTAAGCAAAAAGTTATATATTTTTCTGAAAAAAAAGAAAAAAGTTTGACACTCTATCCCAGTCATAGTAGAATTTTTTTAACTTGTTAGAGAAACTTTCCTGAATACCGGATAGATGTTATCTGCTCTGGAAGAACCAAGTCCTCCTCAGAGCAGTCTGAGAACAGGCGTTAAATGGAGAGACAATATCTGAAGCTTTCAGAAAAGCACGTGAAGAACAATCGACGCAATTGATGTTCACGAGTGATTTTGCTTATGATTATTTCGGATGTTCTTTGCTTTTGGGTCTTTTGCTGAAAATACGGCTGTGATGTTACTTTAGGCCAAAAACGGGTTCTTCAATATATTGATTTAGCGGGATATACCATGGCGATTGATATCGAAAGTTTTCTTTCTGAAGTGAGCGCCGAGGCTCCTTGCGGAGAAGACCTTTCCTATGATGCCTCTTTCTTAGCTCTCGAAGATATGCTGCGGCCGAAGGCAACAGGCGGAGTCATGGCGGGTGTGGAGGAAGCCGCGGAAGAGCCAAATTGGCGGGAGGTCCGCGAAAAAAGTTCCGAGCTGCTAAAACGCTCAAAAGACCTCAGGATTGCAATGTACATTACTATTTCCCTTCTAAAGTTAGAGGGGATATACGGCCTGCGTGATGGCTTGTCTCTGCTCCGCAGACTGCTGGAACGTTTCTGGGATAATCTTTACCCTCAACTTGACCCGGATGATGACTACGACCCGCTTGAGCGGATTAACATTCTACAATCACTGTCTCCGACTTCGGTCAGTGCACAGGACCCCATGAAATTCAAGCAGCGGCTGGCAGAAGTGCCGCTATGCAATTCTGTTCAGATTGGTAAGTTTAGCCTTAGAGACATCCAGATAGCAAGAGGGGAGATTGCGGTTCCAGATGACCAGAGAGCAAAAGCTCCCGATATGTCGGTAATTGATGCGGCTTTTCAGGATACCGCAACAGATGAGCTCCTTGCAACATCCCAAGCCACTCAAGAAGCTATTGAACAAATCGCCGCGATAATGAGTGTGTTCTCTGAACGCGCTTCTCAAGACCAGACTCCGGACGTTAGTGGTTTCCGAGCAGTTCTTGGAAATATCCAAAAACGTGTTCAGGAATATCTGACAAAGCGTGGGCATGGTGTTGCTGTCGATGAGGGTACCGCCGCAGCCGGTGGCGAAGAAAAGAAAGGCGCAATATCACTTTCGGGTGATATTCAATCTGCCCAGGAAGCCCTTTTGGCTCTCGATAAAGTCTGCCAGTATTTCGACCGGCACGAACCATCCAGTCCTGTCCCCCTGCTTCTGCGCAGGGCGCAAAGATTAGTCTCAAAAAGCTTTTTGGAAGTGGTTAAGGATTTTTGCCCGGACGGCTTGAGCCAGGTTGAAATGATTGGTGGAGTTAGCAGTAGTGATTCCGGTACTGTTCAGCCGGGTTAGTAAGCAATATTCTGCTATTCTGCAGGTTTAAGATTGCCGATGGTTTCGGCGATAAGTATTTCTTGTTGAGAAAGGAGCAAGCATGGCAAAAAAGAAGAGTAGTCAAAAATTCATAGCTCGTAACCGAGCCCCCCGTGTGCAGATAGAATATGATTTGGAGTTGTACGGTGCTGAGAAAAAAATCAACTTACCTTTCGTGATGGGTGTGATGGCTGATTTATCCGGCAAGCCGGCTGAGGCCTTGCCTGGCGTTGCAGACCGCAAGTTTCTTGGGATTGATGTCGATAATTTTGACGAACGACTCAAAGCAATGAAACCCCGAGTTGCTTTTCAAGTACCGAACACACTTACGGGCGAAGGCAATCTGAGCGTCGATATCAGCTTTGAAAGTATGGAAGATTTCTCCCCGGCGGCAGTGGCGCGTAAAGTTGACGCTCTAAACAAATTGTTGAAGGCCCGGACGGAATTGTCGAATCTCCTGTCGTACATGGATGGTAAAAGTGGTGCCGAAGAGCTAATGGCGAGAGTCCTTAAGGACAAAGCCTTGCTAAGCGCCCTGACTTCCGCACCAAAACAAGAAGCTGAACCTACTGACACTGCTAAGGAGGAATAGTCCAATGGCTAATGAGAAAGAAAAAGAACGAGCGAGGGCTCCAGAAGCTGTGGCAATAGAACCAAGTGAGTTCGACTTACTCCTTAAGAAAGAGTTTAAACCGAAGTCCGACCACGCAAAAGAGGCCATCAATTTGGCAGTGCGAACCTTAGCTGAACAAGCCCTGGCGGAAACAGCGCTCATTTCCGAAGATGCGGTCAGGTCAATCGAAGCGATTATTGCTGAGATAGACAGGAAGTTATCCGAGCAGATTAATTTGATTATGCATCACGAGGACTTTCAATCGCTCGAGGGTACCTGGCGAGGTATGCATCACCTTGTAAATAACACAGAAACGGACGAAACGCTGAAGATACGTGTGCTGAATCTGCCCAAGAAAGACCTGGCAAAAACCATCAAGAAGTACAAAGGTACAGCCTGGGACCAAAGCCCGCTTTTCAAGAAGCTATACGAAGAAGAGTTCGGCTCACCGGGCGGCGAACCGTACGGCTGTCTCATCGGTGACTATTATTTTGATAACGGTCCGCCGGACGTTGAAATCCTTAATGGGATGGCCCAGATTGCCGCTGCGGCACACGCCCCGTTTATAAGCGCGGCCGCTCCTACCTTGATGAATATGGACTCATGGCAGGAGCTTAGTAATCCGCGCGATCTAACGAAAATTTTCCAAACGGCGGACTACGCTCCATGGCGGTCCCTGCGCGAATCTGAAGATTCCAGGTACCTCGGTTTAACAATGCCGCGATTTCTCGGCAGGATACCATACGGCGCCAAAACGAATCCTCTCGAAGACTTTGATTTTGAAGAGGAGACCACCGGAGGCGAGCACTCAAAATATCTTTGGACAAACTCAGCCTACGCAATGGGCGTGAATATTAACCGGTCTTTTAAGCAGTTTGGGTGGTGTGCAAGTATCCGCGGCGTTGAGAGCGGCGGAATAGTCGAAGGGCTTCCCTGCCATACTTTCCCCACCGATGATGGTGGCGTGGATATGAAATGCCCCACGGAGATTGGTATCACCGACAGACGGGAAGCGGAGTTGGCCAAGAATGGCTTGATGCCGCTATCCCACTGGAAAAACGAGGACTATGCAGCGTTTATCGGAGCCCAGTCGATGCAAAAGCCCGCCGAATATGACGACCCTGATGCAACCGCAAATGCAAATCTTGCAGCAAGACTGCCTTATCTGTTCGCAACATGCCGGTTTGCACATTACCTCAAGTGCATTGTGCGGGATAAAATCGGGTCTTTCAAAGAGCGTGAGGACATGGCAACCTGGCTTAACAAATGGGTCACACAGTATGTCACCAGCGACCCCCACGCCTCCGAAGAAGTCAAGGCAAAGTATCCTCTGGCAGCGGCTGAAGTTGTGGTCGATGAAGTGGAAGGAGACCCCGGTTATTACTCCGCCAAATTTTACCTGAGACCTCACTACCAGCTCGAGGGATTGTCTGTTTCGCTGAGATTGGTATCCAAGCTGCCTTCGGCTAAGAGTGGAGGTTGATAGGTCGATACTATATGGATAAAATGTGCCTAAGACGTTTTAGGCAGCTGAGTTGAGAATTAGAACCAAGAGATTTACACAGTATAGTTTTGTAAGGAGTTGACAAGATGGCTTTTGATTGTTTTTTGAAGATTGATGGAGTGCCAGGTGAGAGCACTGACGACAAACACAAGGACTGGATTGAGCTGCTGTCGTACAGTCACGGCGTTTCACAGCCGTCATCAGGGTCGGCCAGCAGCGGCGGCGGACGCAGCGCCGAGCGCTGCGACCACCAGGACTTTTCGGTCGTGAAGACGCTCGACAAAGCCTCACCAAAACTGGCACTGTTTTGCTGCAATGGCACACATATAAAGGAAGTAAAGGTGGAGCTGTGCCGTGCCACAGGTGATAAGCAGAAGTACATGGAATACAAAATGAGCGACGTTATTATTTCGTCGGCTCGTCCTGGTGGTTCCGCTCAAGGCGGTGAAGCTTTACCTCTTGAAGAAGTGAGTTTCAATTACGGCAAAATCGCATGGACCTACACTGAAACGGATCACAAGACAGGCAAGCCGAAGGGCGACGTTGCAACTAATTGGGACTTGACTGCGAACAAGGGTGGCTAATACCGCCACGTTGAAGGCTGACGAGCGGTTACTGGCTCGTTCCCTTGGATAGTACCAAGGAGGATGAGTTCGGCCCAGCGATGGAGGTTTATTGCCATGCAAGCAGAAGAATTATTGCGAGCTGGCCAGCTTACAGAGGCGCTTGCTGTTCTGGAAGGTCAGATACGCTCCGACCCTGCAAATGCCAAGCTTCGGGTTTTCCTTTTCCAGTTGTTGTCTGTTCTGGGAGATTGGGAGCGAGCTCTGATGCAGCTAAACGTGGCGGCGGAGCTAGACCCTATGAATTTGCTTATGGCTCAGGTATGCCGAGCAGCGCTCAATTGCGAGGCGTTGCGGGCTGAGATATTTGCCGGCAAACGCTCACCGCTCGTTTTCGGTGAGCCGGCTGAATGGATTGGTTGGTTGGTACAGGCCAATCAAATGACTGCGGAAGGAAAATACCGGGCGTCGCAGAAACTGCGAGAGCACGCATTTGAAACGGCAACTGCCATTCCCGGTTCAATTGATAGTCAGCATTTTCAGTGGATTTCAGACGCTGATTCAAGGCTTGGCCCAATACTCGAGGCCATCTGTGACGGCAAATACTACTGGGTGCCTTTCACGGCTATAAAGCGAATCCGGATTGAACCACCAGCCGACCTGCGCGATGTAATCTGGCTTCCCGCCCACTTCACTTGGCTCAATGGCGGTGAAACAACCGGCCTTATACCAACGCGGTACCCAAACTCGGAAGCCAGCGAAGATAGTGCCATTCTACTCGCGCGCAAGACCGATTGGGTTGAACAACCAGGCGGTCTGTACCTCGGCTTGGGACAGCGCATGTTTGCCACCGACAAGGATGAATTCCCACTGCTCCAGATTCGACAAATAGATTTGGAACACTCAGAAACAGACCGACAAGGTGGTGAGACGAATAATGGCTGAACTTACACCAATGGATCGTCTGCAACCATGCCTGCTTGATCGCCTCACCGATGATGAACCGGATGTGAGAAAGGAAAGCCGCGACCAACGCGTAGTATCACTGCGAAGATACAAAAGGGCAGTACTTCGCGATTTAGAGATGATATTGAACTCGAAGAGCCATCCGTTTCGCGATAACATATACGAGTTTAGCGAAGCAGCACAGTCTGTGCTCAACTACGGCATACCCGATGTGTGCGGCGCAACGATCTCAGCTATCGGGCCGGCTGAGTTTGAAGCGCAGGTGAAGCAAGCTGTTCTATGTTTTGAGCCGCGAATTATGCGTAAACAACTGTCTGTTCGTATTGTCTCTCCAGCGGATACAGAGAACATCCGTACCATCTCGTTCGAAATAGAGGGTGAGCTGTGGGCACAACCGTTGCCGGACCATCTTTTTGTTAAGACAGAAGTAGATTTGGAAACCGGTCACCTCAATTTTAAGGGTGAGCCAAGTGGATAGACGTCTGCTGGACTTGTACAATCGCGAACTTGCGCATCTTCGTGCGATGGGAGCGGAGTTTGCAAAGGAGTTCCCCAAAATAGCAGGCCGCCTTGGTGGACTGGATGAGTTTCAACCATGTCAGGACCCTTTTGTCGAACGATTAATCGAAGGGTTTGCTTTTCTTGCTGCGCGAGTGCAGCTCAAACTCAATGCAGAGTTTCCGAGGTTTACACAGTCTTTGCTCGAAACCATCTACCCCCACTATCTGGCACCCACACCATCTATGTGTATTGTCCAGTTCAAGCCAGACCTGGATGAGAGCGGATTAGCTGACGGCTTTTTAATTCCCCGTGGCTCTTCGCTTTACAGCACTTTGGGCAAAACGGACCAAACCAGATGCGAATACCGTACTGCACATGACGTGCCCCTCTGGCCCATCCAGGTGAACGAGGCAAATTACTATACACGCGAGCTGGCCTCGCTTGAAGTCCCTAACCTATCCAATGTCAAAGCCGGAGTTAAAATCCGGCTCCAATCCACTGCGGGGCTTAGCATTAGCGAGTTGAAACTGGATTCTCTGACCTTGTATCTTATGGGAGTCGGTGAGGTCCCAATGCACTTGTACGAACAGTTTTTTGCAGATGCCGTGGCGGTTGTGGCCCAACCAGCGACTAAGCCCATAAAGTGGCAAAAGGTCATTGACGCTTCTTGTATTCGGCGTGTGGGTTTCGAAAATAAACAAAAACTACTACCTTACGATGCGCGGTCTTTTCAGGGATATCGCCTTTTGCACGAGTACTTTGCATTTCCTCAACGATTTTTGTTCGTTGAACTCACAGATTTGAGCACTGCAATTCAAAGCTGTGAGCAAAATCAATTGGACCTCATTATCTTGTTCCGAGAGTCGAACATCGAACTTGAGGGTGCAGTCAATGCCGATAATTTTGGGTTATTCTGTTCACCAGCAATAAACCTGTTTGAAAAACGGCTGGACCGCATACTCGTATCAGACAAAGTCTTTGAATTTCATGTTGTTCCGGACAGAACCAGAGCACAGGACTTCGAGGTTTACAAAATTTCAAAGGTAATCGGTTATGGGGCCCAGTCAGATGAGCTACAGGAGTTTCTTCCCTTTTATCAGGCGAAAGATTTAGGAGACAGTGGTGCAGGCGCCTATTATGTTACGAACCGAGTTCCAAGGCCACAGTCACAGGATACAAGGTTGCAAGGTCGAAGGTCGAGAAGTTATGCAGGCAGCGAACTTTACATATCTCTTGTTGATTCAACCGCGGCACCGTATAGTACCGATCTAAAGCAATTAGGCGTGGAGGCCTTGTGTACAAACCGTGATCTGCCCCTCCATATGCCAATTGGACTGGGAAGCTCCGACTTTACTATGGACAAGACAGCGCCTTGCACATCAATTCGCTGCCTTGGGGCTCCCACGATGCCCAAGCCATCTCACGCCGAGGGGGAAATTGCGTGGCGCATTATTAATCACCTGTCACTAAACTATCTTTCGCTTACCGATATTAACGACCGTGAAGGTGCGTCAGCACTCCGCGACCTTCTGCGACTATATAGTGACACCAGTGACCTGCAAACTCACAAGCAAATTGACGGCATCAAATCGATAGGTTGCAAACCAATCACCCGCAGAATCACAACATCGGGTTCAATGGCGTTTGCACGCGGATTGGAGGTAAGAGTAACTCTCGAAGAAGCAGCATTCGAGGGAATCGGAGTGTTCCTGCTCGGTGCTGTTCTTGAACAATTTTTCGCCAAATATGTTTCGATTAATTCTTTTACAGAAACCGTAGTGAACACACTTGAACGTGGAGAGATTATGCGATGGACCATGAGGGACGGGTTGCGTCCCATTCTTTGACGCAAGCATTACGGGACAAACCCTATGGCTTCGACTTTTTCCAAGCGGTGCGACGGCTCGAGTGCGCCTTTCCGGACCTGCCGCGGATCGGACATTCACAGCGACCTCAGTATGACCCCGTGAGATTCTGCCAAAATGTGTCTTTAGCGTTTGCGCCTTCAGCCATCGAGGCCTATTACGAAGCTACAGACGAATATCCCAGCCGGATGGTCGTTAATTTTTTCGGACTTCTCGGTACAAACGGGCCTATGCCTCTGCCTATAACTGAATATGTCCATGACCGACTGCACAACTATAAAGACAAAACACTTGCAAGCTTCCTTGATGTTTTTAATCATCGAATGATATCTCTTTTCTATCGCGCATGGGCGTGTAACCAGCAAAGTGTGAGCCATGACCGCAGAGAAAAGGACCCGTTCGCAGTTTACATCGGGAGTCTATTTGGAATAGGAGAAGATTCATTTCGCAACAGAGATGACGTCCCTGACGTCGGGAAACTTCACTATTCAGGGCGTCTTGTTTGCGAGACTAAGAATGCCGAAGGCCTGCGAGAAATTCTTCAAGACTACTTTGGAATAAAGGTACATATAGAACAGTTTGTTGGACAGTGGATTGATATTCCACAAGAGCATTGCTGCCGATTAGGAGAATCCGCTGAAAACGGGAAATTGGGAGCCACATTGATTATAGGGTCCCATTTTTGGGAGTGTCAGCAAAAATTCAGGATTAGGTTTGGGCCGATGCATTTTTCCGAATACCAGCGTATGTTACCGGGAGGCGATAGTATTCGGCGGCTTATCGCATGGGTCAAGAATTACATCGGAGATGAATTGAGCTGGGAGCTTCAGTTGATGTTAAGTGCTATAGAAGCTCCAGGTATTTGTTTGGGGAAAATGGGCCAATTGGGATGGTCAACATGGCTCAAGAGTAAGAAGTTTGAAAAGGATGCGGATAATCTTGTGCTAAGAAATTTGGTCGCCTAACATATTTCCATAAATGCAGTGTTCCACCAAGAACCAAATTTGCACTTGCAATTATTATTGACAATGCGAAAAAACTGGAGATAATAGTTTTTATTTAGATAACAATACTCTGTTCCGAGAGGACTGAAAAACTGTGTCTGCGAAGAATAATAAAAAGCTGGAAAATCTCATTCACGAAACGACAAATCGTCTTCGTCTGATACAGGTGGATTTCGCAGACGAGAGCAACCAAACCAGAACTGAGTACCTCTGCGAGGAGGTTGAACGGGCTTTGAAAATGGTCCTGCCCGATGAGCGGAATGAATTCCTGGAAAGATTGACGGCAAGATTTCCCACATTGAACGTTAGTGCTCATCCGACATTGGAAGAACGGGGGGCTAAGGGTAGCTCCACATTGGAGGCTGGTAAGCTTAGGAACCCCGATTTCCTTATCCGCAGCCTTCTCGAAATCGCCACGACACTTTCTAACGACCAGAAAAAAAATGTCATCAAAAGCCTGCAGGAAGGAGAATTAGAGACACAAATCCGACAGGATTATTCTGATGAATCAATTCAAAAACTGAAGGCTAAGCTTCAGCTTGATGATATGCTGCGTTTCGATACCAACCGCCTTACCGAACTGATTATTTTACTTGTTGATTTTATTTACAGGCTTGAGCCTTTGGTTTGGAACACATGGCGCAAATTGTCACCTCGGTCAAACATTTGTCCGCGCGGCGAACTGAAGAATGCCATAGGACAATTCATGTACAATGACTCCAAAGTGTCTCGTGAGCAAATTGACGGTGAGCTTAAAGAACTGCAACGACTTATTGCAGCTATTACCACAGCCGTTGGTCGAGTTGGCGGCCAGTTTGCCAAAAGTCATCTCGCCAAGTTTTCTCCTTCCGAGATTTCAGCCTTGGTCCGAATGGAGCATAAAAGTGTTCTTGTTAGTCAGGAAGTAAAATGCTGGCGAAAATATGTCGAGCTAGCGGAGACATTGACCGAAGACACCATCGAGACAGAGATAAGAAAGGCCATCGTTGACTACGTGGAGTCTTTAGTGAAAAGAACGAGCCGGTGACCTTAGTATGGGGTAGTACGTTATGACGATAAAAGGCCAAATTCATTGGTGTGAAGGTCTCTTCCTTCAGCCTCACCATCTCCAGTCCATGCAAAGGAACATCCTCGAGAATTTCACAAGGGAACGCCGTCTATGCTGGAGCTATCCCTATGGTGTGATAGAGGCAAAAGTTTCTGACGACCAGCTGGAAAATATGCGAGTTTCGTTCGACCGGCTCCGGGCCATAATGCCCAGCGGGCTTGAAGTGAACGTCCCTGATAATGCTCATCTTCCGTCGCTTGACATAAAAGAAGCATTTGCATCGAGCAGCGGCCCATTAAGCATCAGTCTTGGTGTGCCGGTGTGGTACCCTTCTCGAGGCAACGTTATTGAAAAAGGCAGTGAAGACTGGCGTACCAAGCATACATATCGGGTAGTTGAGGTCGAAAGACCCGATGAAAACACGGGTGAAAATCCACAGCCAATCCTCGTTCGCCAGATAAACGCCAGGCTTTTGCTTGGCACTGATGACCGCTCAGATCTCGAAATATTACCGTTGCTGCGGATTGTCCACGCTGCGGGTGAGGATATCGGATTGCCTCGTAGAGATGCGGCATACATTCCCCCATGTCTTGTCATTAGCGGCTCACCCGTATTGGGCGAGCTGCTTCGAGATATAACTAACCAGGTTATGGCCAGCCGGAATGAATTGGTAGTCCAAATTAACCGCGGCGGTTTTAGCATTGAAAACATACGTGGTATTCAATTCGAGCAAATGCTCCGTCTCAGAACGCTCAATCGGTTCAGCGCCAGCCTTGGCTCTCTTATCCATGCCCCCAGCGGTGTTACACCATTCGGAATGTACATAGAGCTTAGACAGCTACTTGCTGAACTCGCCGCTTTGCGTCCTGACAGGGACCAGTTCGAGGTTCCTGAGTACGACCATGATAACCTGGCAATTGCCTTCAACGAGGTTACCACCAGGATTCGAGCGCTGCTCAAGGGAGTAGTTCAGGCGAGATTTCTTAAAGTTCCCTTTACGATGGACCAAGAGCAAAAAATCTTGGTGGCAGCTCTCAGTGACGAGGCATTATCCTTGCCAAATGAGTACTTTCTTGCTATTAAGACGAAGCGCGACCCTTCGGAGCTGGCGAAATTGGTCTTGGATCGCGATAAATTTAAACTTATGCCGCAGAGTCTTGCAAATCAGCGAATTTTCGGTGTGCAGCTTGCCCAGGAATTGTATCCACCCGTTGAACTTCCGGCCCAGGTAGGACTTCATTATTTTCGGGTGATGCGGAGCGAAAGTGTGCGGCTCTGGGAGAGGATAACGCAAGAAAAGGCGTGTGCTGTGCGATGGCCTGGTATTGAATCTTCTGACTTTGATGTCACACTATATATGACTGTTCCTGATACGGAGGCATAATAATGACACCGCTTGAATTATGTGAGCCGCTTTTCCAATATGTATGTCGGCTCAATCGGTTATCACGCACGGGTTGTACTCTGGAAAGGGACCGAGTTCGCAGCGACATTAAGATATTATTCGACGAGATGAAAACAGAGGCTTCAACTAAAGCGGAACTGACCGGTCAGTACGAGAAGATTGTATTACCTTTGCTTTTCTTCGTTGACTTTATGATTAAAGAGAGCAAACTGACTTTTGCCTGCGATTGGTACGAGCTGGGTCGTGAAAGAAATGAGTTAGCCGGAGACGAGAAATTTTTTGACCTGCTGGACGAAAACCTCGCTGACCCGAGTGACGCTGCAACTGAAAGATTAGTGATATTTTACACTTGTATAGGCTTGGGTTTTACGGGCATTTACACCGGACAGCCAGAAAACGTTCAGAGGTTAATGTCGAAAATCTCCGCTCGCATTTCTGAAAAGATGGATGCCGATGAAAAGTCTTACATTTGTCCGGAGGCCTATGAAAATGTGGATGATAGAGATTTCGTTGAGCCACCAAGTACAAAGTTGGTAGGTATTGGAATCACCTTAATAGGTCTTATTATCGTTTGGAGCATAGCGTATTTTTGCTTGCTATATTGGACGTTACAAGATGTGGACAATTCGCTTGATACAATCATTGAACATGAAAAGTCGGCCTATGTCACTGAGTGACATATAACAATATCAATTAGACCAAAATTTGTGCGATTACTAATATGAATCCAAGAATTTCAAGCTTTATGAATCTTCCGATGCCCCTCAAGGTCGGACTAATGGTAGTATCCGGCGGCGGTATTATGACAGCAATATGGTATATTCTTCCCCCACGGGTGCTCTGGATAGTGTTTGTCGGAATTGCCGTTGTAGTCTTGCTTCTTTTGTTATACCGGTATCTACTAAAATGGCAGAAGAAACGCAAGGCAGCCCCGATGGAACGCAGCATTGTTGATAGTGCTGCGACAACACCAAAGGGAATTAGCGAAGCTGCACACATGGCCCGCGTGGATGATTTGCGGAAAAAATTCGAAGACGGTATCGAGAAGTTCCGCGCTGCCGGCAAAAATCTCTACGACTTTCCATGGTATATGATTGCAGGTGAACCAGGTTCAGGAAAGACTGAAGCTATACGTCATTGTAATATCGGTTTTCCCCCAGGCCTCCAGGACCAGTTTCAAGGTGCCGGTGGTACACTTAACATGAACTGGTGGTTCACCGACCACGCTGTTATTCTCGATACGGCCGGGCGCTTGATGTTCGAAGAGGTAGAAACAGGAGGCTCAAGTGAATGGAAAGAGTTCCTAACGCTGCTGAAAAAGTCTCGCCCGCGCTGCCCGGTCAACGGCGTATTTCTCGTAATTCCTTCCGATAGCCTTATTAAAGATACCGCTGATGAAATTGAGCAAAAAGCCTCCAAGATTGCCAAGCAGTTTGATATTATCCAGCGCTCTCTGGATGTCCGGTTTCCCGTTTTTGTGGTCATTACTAAAAGCGACCTTATCAATGGATTCCGTGATTTCTTTGATAACCTGGAAGACCCACAACTTCAGCACCAGATATTGGGCTGGTCCAATCCGGCACCGCTCGATGAACCATATAATCCTGGTTTTATTGACCAGCACTTGAAAACAATTCAGAGCCGTCTTTTCCGGCGCAGACTCGCATTATTGCAGGATATAATATCCGGGTCCGATGAATCTGGAACCGAAAAGATGCGCCAGACAGATACGTTGTATGCATTCCCTCAAAGTCTTACTAAAATTGCTCCGCGAATGGCTCGATATCTCGAATTGGTCTTCAGCGTCGGCAGTCAGTGGTCTTGCAAGCCGCTCTTTTTCCGCGGTATCTATTTCACCTCTTCAATGCGAGAAGGCTCGGCTTTGGATGAAGACCTCGCCGAATCAATCGGAGTGCCGGTTGATTCTCTTCCAGATGGACGAGTATGGGAACGCGACAGGGCATATTTTCTCAGGGACCTTTTTATGAAAAAGGTTTTCCGAGAGAAGGGGCTCGTTACACATGCAACGAATGCGAAAAAGTTACATACGCGACGAAAAGCCACGGTTTTATTTTCAGCCGCTGCCAGCGTGATTTTACTTCTCTTCTTCACTATCTACACAGCTATTTTGTTTCGCAGGTCCATCGGCGAGATGAACGGTTATTTGACAACCTCAGCGAACTTAATCTCTAAAATCTCTCAAGGAAAGCCGAATGAACTACAAGTGCTAAAGAGCGATGGGGAAGATAGTTATAGATATATCGGCAAAGCGGGGGTACCTGGAGGGGACGCCACAAGATTCAACTTTTCCGCACAGCTTGCCGACTCAGTAGCCCGATGGAAAATACCCTGGATTTTTGCTCCAGCAGCTAAGTTTCTAAAGGGTGTCGAAGCAGAAAGCCTGAACAAGGCCCAAGGTGTAGTTTATGAGGAAGGTGTCCTATACCCGTTCCTGGATGCTGCCAGGGACATAATGGAGACACAAGAAAATGGTAGCTGGACACGTCAAGACGTTGAGACCGGTGCCTTGCGTCAATTGATTCGGGTCAAAGCGGCTAAACCCTTAAATGAAGAAGGTGAGTATTCTGCTCAAACTCTCCTGGACCCCTTCTTTGGATATGTTTTTAAACACGACCCTAACCAAATTCAAACGTACAATGATGACAAGACCGAACTACATCGGCCACTTGGGATGATATATGCTCGGATTAACGATAGCGGTGAGAGTAAGCGTGAAGCCATGAGGCTTAGAGCTTGGCCTCCTGTATTTCGGAAAACAGACCCTAATTCTCAATACCTCGAAATCGCAATAAAACATGGTATAAAACTTTTCAATGAATATTGGACTGACCCGAACCGCCTGGGGGCACAAAATCGAGACTACGCCCAGGTCCAGACTATAAGGAACCTCAAAGATGCTCTTGAAGAATTCAATACTGCTGAAGCCCGTATTTTAGCTCTTGGTGCTGACTTTGGCCCCAAATCAGATAATCACTATACAGTTGAACAATTGAATAAATTTACCGGTAACTGGAATGACAGCTTTGAGAATCTCAAAAGAGCTAAGGTAAGTATTGACGACTATGTTAGCACCCTAAAAAATCCACAATCACTTGTAACTCTGTGGACCGAGCAGACAAGGCGTGCCCTACAAGATGTCACCGAAAATTACGATTTCCTTCTTAGCGAACTGAAGGACGTCAATAAGACGGAGAACTCATTCCTTAGTAAGATAAGGAGCGAGCTTGAGGATGCTCTTGAAGGGATGAGAAACAGCCTGAGCAAGGGCGAGTTTGCGCAAGAACTTGACCAGTTTGATAAAAAACTTTACGCCTCGGTTCCTCGCGATCAGATGAGCAGGCGTTTATACGCAATCCGCTATGAAATGTATTCGGAGGCAAATGAACAGCTTAACGCGGCAAAGCCCATCTCCAATGTCGTCTATGAGGTTGCTGGAGCCATTGGAGAGATGGAGGAAGCATTCACAAAATCAAGTCGTAATATAGGCCAGTTACGAGACCTTGACCCCAATCCCGCCGTTTCACGTTTCCAAGAAGCATCCGGTTTTTCAAACTTTGCTCTGACATTAGCCAAGCAAAGACAACGCTACAATATCGTAAAAAGCAGCTTAGAAGCAGCTCCTAAGAGCATCGAAGACCTTGAAAAGCTAATAGAAAAAGAAGGGAAATGGGATTGGGCAGGCACTCCAACAACAATTATCGACAGGAGATATGATCCGAAGGCCGCCACAGCTATGCTCGGTGCATGGAAGTCTCTTGGAGATACATTAGAAAAGCATTTGAGCCAAGAAACAAACCTCAACAAAGAGTACATGGCAGCAAACGGAACTTACACAAAATATTCGGAACAGTACCTGCGTTACTGGTTCAAAACATTGCCTAATCGTGTGATTGAGGACAAGACCAAGCGTGATTCGGAGCGATATGAGAAGGTCGTAGCTACTGCGGTGTTAGAAGAGCTGCGTGTCGATATCGGTGAGCCGCTCGAAGCGGTTCTTACCGAGTTTGATAAGAATAAGTATGCACCACCGGACACTAACGACATCCAACTATTCAGAAGAAATTTGAATAAAGTCAAGCAAGACAAGTATGATACTACAAATATATTTAGGCGTGTGCTTGACAATTGGACAGAATTGAAGGGTGATGCCGAGACAAAACGTAGAACTTTATTGAGTATGCGGCCTGCCGCTTTCTGCGATAGTTATGCGCCTTTTTCTTATAAGTCTCCGTCGCAATTCGTAGATATGTACCTGGTCAAACTGACCTGCAGCCTATTGCGCCGACTAACATCCCAGGTGCAAAGCGAGAAAACAGAAGCACTTAATGAACTAAGAAAGCACAGCAGCAAATTTCCCTTAAAGCCGGACAGTAAGGATAACTTGTTGGAAGAAGATTTTAACAGAGTGCGTTCATTATTTGATAAAACTCATTCCCAGAGAAATTTTCCAGAAGGGACAATCGGGTTCGGTGAGAAGACAAACATTGATGAAGTAAATATAGAACTTAAGCGGTTACAGGAACCATTAGTAGAATCTCAGAAAAAATTGGTCGAGCTGGAGCAAATCGAACAAATCTTCGGGGGGCTTCCTAAAAGTGGAAGTCTATGCTACTGCAGGATAAAACTTCTGGGCGAAAAGACGCAACGCAGCCTTCTGCAGAAAGACGAAGTCCCTTTGTCCGACTACCTCACAGAATTAAGATTTGTCCAAGGAAGTCAGGAGAGCGAACGCTTTAAAACGCGTTTGAGGGATGATTTGAACGTATGTACGGTTAAATACCCCGGGCTGCAGGTTGATATCAAATTCTACCAGCATCCATCCGACTCCGACACCGAACAGCGTAGGGTTTTACAATTTCCAGGACCCTGGGGATGTCTTAGAATGTTGCGTCAGGGTTTTGAAAATCAGAAAAAAGGATACATCAGGCTTAACGTTGACGGCAAAGAGAGTTTGGGGGGGATATTATATTTACAACTCGAATTCTTCAATGACATTGATTGCACACAGCCGGTCGATTTGAATTTTATAGAGGCAATGACCGGTTCCTGAAACCGGAACATGGATAATCGTTGAAGCAGCAGGTATTGATTTTGCGAGACGAAGGTATTGATTTCTCCCCTTAAAAGATTCGCAAGGCGTTTCATTCCGAAGGGAAAGGATGTCTCACTTGAGAGAGTGTTTGTTGCTGCATTCGGCAAACATCCTGGCTGGGATGACCACATTGATGATATCGGTCTCGAAACCGACATTATTATCACTGTAAAACGTATTCTTTATGTTCAGGGTGTTGGCGGCAACATTGACTCCGGAAGCTGGGATAAGCTCCAGGAAAATCAGCCAATCGGAGAATTTCAACATGCGCTTGTATGGTGTATTGATGGTAACTTAATTGTCGGGCGTTTGTGGTCTTCTCGGGACGGCAAGGGACGCACAAGCTATCCAATGGTGGTTTGTGTTCAGTGTTGTCAATTACCACTGGAGTGGGTGCTCAAAAATATCTTGCCGCTGTTGGAAAGAGTTGAAAAAACTTGTGCTGCAACAACTTCAGCGGCTGACGTCCGATTGACCATCGAAAACGCTCAAAAGGAGCTTCGCCAATTAGCTCAACAACTTGAGCCTTCGCCCATTTTGCCGGCTGTTTGCACGGACGTAATGGCGAAGCTTACCGAGTACCCGGAAATGGGAGGCCCAAATCATCAAGGTCTTCTCCGTACCCTGTATCATATTGAGCGTGAAGTTACACGAGACCATCTTGATAATTCCAAGGGCAAAGCGTTCAGGCCAACGCTGCTCCGTGTCCCCATTTCCCCACCTCCTGTCATAGAAAGTGTGCTTCTGTGGATTAATTTTCTGCTTACGAAATTTGGCACGAATACGTCTGTTCTCATGCTCACGCCGCTACAAAATCAGTGGATGGACATAATTATAGGTGAGCCAACACACTTGCAGCTGTACTGCCTGCGGGCTTCCCTCAGGGTGATTCCCCTTACGAGCAGTATCCCATATAACCTGAGTCCGGAGTTTATCGAACGAGCTAAACAACTTATAGAAGATTCGCGAAGTGGAGAATAAGGCAGAGCTCCCAGAGGACGGCCTAACCTGTGTAATTCACTACGCTGTGCAAAGATGTGGAGCCTTGCCCGTTGCTATTTAATTATTCCGGAAATTTAACTGCTGCTTTTTTCAGAAGATACTGGATGTCACCACAAGCTACTGCCATCGCCCGGCCAGTGGGGCGCTTGGTTCAGCTACGGATTGAAACCGTGCGATGCGAACGGCATCTTGACCTTTGATGGAGAGCAGCGGGACGAGGCCCTTACCAATGAGGATCTCCATCGCCCGCTCAGTCAGGAATGTCTCCGCGCAAGGAGTAACGTGCGTTTCGCCATTGGACTTATACACGTGCATGGGCAGGCCCGTCAGCTCCTGCTGAAGCTCGTCCGTAAGGGACCAGCCGGACGTACGAAACGCTGCGGCCAGCAGGCACGCACAGACAATAGCGGGATTGCCCCACAAGTACCGTTCGTGGTCAGCACCACATGACAGCTCCTCAAAATCAAATCTATCGATGGGTTCGGTATCTTTTCCATAAGGTAAGCGAAGCAGCAATCGAGGAAGGACCAAGCCGATAGAAGCTGCTTCAGGGGAGTTACGAAGCTCTTGCCATTGTTGCTCAGCTATTGAATCAGCTTGCCATTGCCAGTTATCCGGATCCGGCGTAAGAGCAATCGACTCACAACCTGCAAAGTGTGAACTGGCGGCGGCCAGGAAAGGTGCCCCTGCCGCTTGCGCTACTTTGGCGAGCCCCCGGAGCAGAGCCAAGTCTTCTTTAGTCTTATCAAACGTATAGCAGCCGACCAAGATAGTCCACGGCTTGGCACCTTTCATGCCAACACTCTGCTCGACCAGAAGACGATATATGCCACTTGATTTTAGCTGATTTGCTGATGCCAAATCGGATGCTAACTCTGTCTTGCTTATGTCCCACACATAAAGTTTTAGGCTTTCGTCAGTTTCCACTTGATTTACCAAGAAGTGGAGGGTACGCCACGCCGCTTCGAGCTCTTTAAAGTCCGGATGATGCAGGAGTGCACGCATCTGACCGCTAATAGCCTTATCAACCTGAGCGACAAGCTCAGCCTGCTGCGGATGGGGTGCAGGAACAATATAAGGCTTGACGACCTCGTGAATGAGAGCCTCCAAGTCAACAAATTGCTTCGCAGACGCTTTGGGCCGCTTTCCAAGCAGCCGTTCAATCGTTTCTGAATCAGACTCTTTCGCCTCAGCCAAACTGCTTTTGATTTCTGCGGACCTCATATAACCGGTATCTTGCCTACCAGTTACCCAGGATTGCACTTCCGAAGCCGCCTCGGTAAATGTGCTCGGGTCGTGCAAACGCTTCCTCGCATTCTTAAGCTTTTGGAAGACCTCCAGTCTGTCAAATACCCTGTCTGGGTGAAAGTCGTCCAGCTCACAAAATCGGATAGCAATACGAGGTCCATTCTCGGCACCTATAGGAATATGAATTTCGGTACCAAGCCTCATCGGCAGTTCCTTGATGTTGTCCACATCTACCGGAATTAGCTGGCCGGAAGCTAAAGAAAGGCTTACTTCACCAAGACCGCGATTGTCCCTGCCGCTGAAATCGGCCAGTATGGCTATGCGAAAAGGTGTCTTATCCCTGGCTTTCGCAGGAGCAAACGAAGTTAATGTACTCAATTCGAAACCTATCTTTTCTGAAGAAAATTGCATCGACATAATAGCCTATCTCCAAACTTAGACCTGTCCCAACCGGGCTGTGTTCCAGAATTCTCTTTGACGCCGTTCTTAAAAATTCGCCATCCCAGATGACCGTAACTTTATGATAATCGTAACGTACTTAGGCCAAAGACTCAAGAACATTTACTCTTCGTTCCGGCTCAGCAGGCTAAAAATACAGTCCTCTCAGCTCATATACTTTCCTGTAGGCTTAGTGAAATTCGTCAAAATCCGGCTCTACCTCCCACTCGGCTTTTGGAATCGTGGATTCAGAAGAGGTACGAAATATTTTTGTATTTTCGGGCAAAAAATTGAGCTACAATAAACCATAGTACACCTGATTGCCGCCACTACTGTTTATGAATATCTCGCAGGTAAAACCGATTTATGTAGTGAACGTGTGTCAATAATACTGGAGGCATTGGGACTAACTATAATGCCCAAATCCAGGAAAGTAAGGAAAAGCCTTTAGTGCTGTGTAATTTGGGATGGCGTTTATATAGTGGAGTTTGATATGAACGAGAAAAACGATGACCAATCGAAATCTAAACAGGAACAACAAAAGCCTGAATCCATGTTAGACGAGGAGCAGTACGAGATACTATGGCGGTGCTCGGAAAATAAGGACACGACAGAGTGGAATGAGTGGCGCAAAAAGAGCGGCCGGAAGGATATTTTTCTTAAGGGCGCGAGACTTAAGGGCGCCTATCTCAAAGAAGCCAACCTCAAGGGAGCGAATCTGGAAGGAGCAGACCTCAGCGATGCTTATCTGAAAGGGGCAGACCTAAGCAATTGCCATCTGGAAGGTGCACATCTGCGTCGCGCGCATCTGGAAGGCAGCTACCTGTATCATGCTCATCTGGAAGGTGCGTACTTATATGATGCCCACATGGAAGGCGCAGACCTCAGCAATTGCCATCTGGAAGGCGCTGCGCTTGTGCAGTGCCATCTGGAAGATGCGAGCCTCAGCAGCGCCTATTTGTCAGGTTCGGACTTCCGGCGTGCCCATCTGGACCACGCGAACCTTTGCTATACTCATCTGGAAGATGCGAATCTCAAGTATGCGCATCTGGAACGTGCATTTCTTGTTAAGGCGCATCTGGAAAACTCGAACTTTGAACAGGCTATCGTCGATGGTGCCACGCTGTTTTGGGAGTGCCGTGTGAACCGCAATACAAATTTTTGCGGAGTGGGACTGGACAACGTAAGGATAGATACAGGGACAAAACAGCTTCTGGAGTACAACACCAGGCGCGTGAACTGGGAGCAGTGGTATAAGGAACATCCCCGGCTGCGATTACCTGTTAAAGCGTTCTGGCAGATAAGCGACTATGGGCTTTCCACCATAAAAATCATAACGATTTTCTTTAAGCTGGTAATACTCTTTGCGGCTATTTATTACGTTTGGGGTTCTATCGACCTCTATCTTATGGACAACAAGAATTATCCCGGCATTGTCAGCAATCTATTTGTGGACAGACATGAGGTGCCAGTATTATGGTGGCTTGTGCCTTTGAGAACACTTTACTTTTCGATAGTTACAATGACAACGTTAGGGTTCGGGGATATGTACGCAAACGCACAGAGTTTCTGGGGACATATATTACTTAGCGTACAGGTTATCTTAGGATATGTTCTCATGGGTGCTCTGGTTACGCGTTTTGCAGTTCTATTTACGGCTGGTGGGCCCGCAGGCAGTTTTCATGGTGAGAAGCGCTGAAAAGGGGGCCAGTGCCGAAAGGCATCCTGCGGAGAAAAACGCCCAAATGGGGGCCACACCGCTTTTGACCGCCTTCACGGTCTGATGGCCGGCTTGAACTGGGCCGGAGAACGAACGATGGGATGCCCTTCAAAGAAAAAAATGGATTGAGGGGGAAAATTGTTTTGACTTCTCTCTCTTCATAGGCATATCGGGGTGATGGTTAGAGGATAGAGGGAATTGAAAGAAAGCAAAAGCCATCTCCCAGTTAAAGGGAGATTTCAGAATATTTGCTGATTCAACTGAACCAAAAATAAATCCCAATTCCCATTTTTCTCCGAACAAAAAAGTACTGATGAACCATCCGGCGAAAAAGATGGGTGCGGATGCACAGTGGCTCTGCTGGGCCGATGTCCTTGTGTTAATAATTTGGCCTCACCGGTATCACCATTTATCAAATAGAGTTCACCATCAAAGGTGTCGCCTACTGCCCATTTCCCGTTAGGACTCCCACCTACATGCCAGTACTTCCTTTGATTCAAAATATGCAGTGTTCGATCTTGCAGGGTGATGTATGCGATGCCATAAGGTTTCTTCAACATCTCCTCGTTCTTAGGCCATATCGTAAAAAGTGCTTTTTTCGGTCCCCACCATACTTCGTGTGTAACCCATTCATCATAAGTTTCTTCATAGAAAGGCCCGTTTCCTGTTCCATCTGCATTGACAATCCACATTCGCTGTTCCGAATCACCGCCAGTTTCCCAGCAGTACATAATCAACCCGCTTATTGATGGGTGAGCCTGGCAATGACCTACTCGAAAGTCCGTATCGGTAATCTTTGTGAACTTTCCCGTATGAGCATTTAAGGCCATTAAACCCCAAGAATCATCATCATATTGAGCTCCCAAATATATGTCTTTTCCGTTACTATCAACAGAAATGCTTCCGCTGAGCCTTATGTTATCAGGCAAATCAGCCACTTTGTGACGAAACTTGTTCTTGCGCTTCTGCTCATCCAAGTACAAGATTGAATCAATGTCAACATCCCATATTTTACGACCAGATATATAGTACATTCGATTTCTTGTTCGGCTCAGAAAAGCGTTGCCGGCTTGCTTATCATTGGTGAGCTGAACGATTGTTCCGGTCGTTACTGAAACCGCAAAATACTGATTTGTCCCGCTTCGGTCGGACATAAAGACGATGTGCCGACCATCTGCCGTCCAGTTGGGGTGCGTTTGATAGATTTTGTCATCTTTTGCCGCCGAGGTTGTTAGCATGATAATTTCAAGACCGGTAATCGAATCTTTATAACTGCTCTTCTCAGAAGGAAATTTTCTTGCCACATAATACATACCTTGGCATGATTGAGTGTGATTGGCTTTGATACTGAGCACCAAAATCAGAAATGTTAATCGCCAAATTGTCTGATACTTTTCTTTCATATATTGCATCATCCGCATCCCCAGAATAACAGTGTCAAAATCCGGCAAGTATGTTTACGAAAATTTTCTGGTCTGTCAGAAAATAATCACTAAAGGTTATGCACACTTTGTTATAAACACATCTGGCGTTTGTCCATACGTATTTTGCCAAATCTTTTTCGTAGGGGGATAGAACATCGCATTTTTGGAACAACAACCCTTCCTTATCCCTTCACAGGTTCGAGCGTTTTAATGGCACGCTCACTCCACCTCAGTTGGTTAGCACCACTTAGACACGGATGAATATCTTTTGGCGATACGTCCAGCGGCAAATGAGCCAGAATACAAGGCCAATCATTGTGGATTGCAGCATTGGCTCATAGCCGTTGCCCTTTTTCGTTTTGCTTTCTTCTCAGCATTGACGCCAAACGATTAACAAAAACATCTCCTGATAAAAAAAGTCCCTACAATAGCTCCCGAGATAATTATATCATAATCGTGTTATTTTTCGCTGTCGAGACTGATGGGTTTTATGCCCGGTGCCGAAATGCCCCGGCGTTGCAACAGCGAGCCTTCCATTCTGTAAAGAGCAACCAGAGCCTTTAAATAATTAGCAAAGGCCTGTATCTCGGCAATCTGACTGGCAAGAAGGTCCCTCTGGGCCTGGGCAACGAGCAATGAAGTGGATTTGCCCACCCGGAATTTTTCGGTTTCGGTGCGTAGTTTTTCCTCCTGGAAATTACGAGTAGCGGCCGTCGCGGCAATTTGTTCGCGTGCGCGAGTCGCCTCAATGTAAGCAGAGCGGACGTCAACCTGTACAAGCTGGGTGAGATTTTTTAGGGCTTCGAGTAACTGCTGCCTGCTGATAACAGCCCTGCTGTGCCGGGTTTGAGCGCTTCGATTTATTGGGGGATATGCGAATACAAAACCGCCGGTAACATCGTAACTGTCACCGAATATGTTATTTGCAGACCTGTTGAAGGTATCCGCATAGCCTGTCCTGCCGAAAGCAATAAAGAAATCCATCTTAGGAAGCAGCCCGTTTTTGGTTCTTATCACTTCCAGCTCCCCTTGTTGTATCTGTAGCCGGGCCTGATTCATGTCCGGACGCATTTTCAGCGCAACCTGGACGTGCTGTTCGACATTATCAAGCTCAATGCTGGGTAACGCAGTCTCATATTCAAGAATGATGTCCCTGTTCCAATTAACATTCTCTGACGGGTTCAGCAGCCGTAGCAGGTCCAAACGTTCCTTGGCAAGGTTACTTCGCGCGTTTATGAGGTTTTCCCGCCTGAGTGCGACCTCGGCCTGTGCAGCAGCCAGCTCGGTCTCGGCGAGTTGTCCAATCTTGATTCGTTCCTGAACCTCGCCCATCTGCTGTTCGGCGAGATTGAGTGAGTTGGTATAGATTTCAATTTGCCTTTGAGCAAGGGCGTAATCCCAAAACTTTGATTCGACATCTTCTAAGAGAATCTCAGTAAAACCACGCAGCTCATACTCCGAAATAAGCGTGTCGATTCTGGCCTGATGTACGCGTGCCAAATTAGCACGGATATCCATCCCTTGCAGAAGCGCCTGAGTAACACTGACTCCAAGACGAGTGGCCGTGAATGTATCGCTATATAGAGATGAATCCGTATAACTTGTACTACCCTGAAGCTCAAGAGCTGTGCCGGTGGGCAAAAGTGTGCCCAGCGAAATCGAGCCTGTAACGGCATCCACAATTTGACTCTCGGTACTGGGGCCGGCTCGAGACATCCTGTCAGCTACAGACCTTCTGGATGATACTTCAGAGCCTAAGACTGGGTCAAATATCGAAAGCTCCTCCTTTTCGAAAGTACGGATTATTTCAGGATTCATTTTTTCCACAATAAGTGAACGATTGTTTTCTATGGCGAGAAGAATCGCCCGCTGGATACCTATTTTGAGAGGGTCTTTGTTTATAGTAGCATTGTTTGCATCTATAGGTTTATCCGTTGGAAGCTTTTGTTGCTCTTTTGGTAAATTACCTCCGGTTGCGGGCCCGACATATTCAGAGTAGGGTTCGGGTTCGAGTGACAAGCATGAGGACAGCAAGACGGTCTTAACAACCAATATCATGCCACAAAATATGGTGGTCGAATTTTTAACAGACACTTTTTCAATCGCCGTTAATCTGAAATATTTTCCGTATCACTTTCACCGCCGGATGTTCCGCCAAGGCTGCGGCGTTCAAAAATCGAATAGACCACAGGGACAAATACGAGTGTAATCAATGTCGAGCTTAGCAAACCTCCGATGACGGTTCTTGCCATGGGAGCCTGAGCTTCACCCCCTTCACCGAGGCCGAGGCCTAAAGGTATAAGACCAATAATGGTTGTGCCTGCTGTCATAAGAATCGGCCGCAGTCTCCTTCGACCTGCTTCTTCGATAGCGTCTCGAATCGGCATCAAGTCTCGACGCCGCAGCAGGTTGGTATGGTCAACAAGAAGAATCGCATTGTTGACGACAATTCCTCCCAGCATAATGCAACCGATGAAAGACTGAACATTAAAAGTCGTACCCGTGAGGAAAAGCATCAGAACAACTCCTATCGCGGCCAGCGGCACCGAAAACATCACAACGAAGGGGTCGCGTAAAGACTCATACTGGCAGGCCATCACCATATAAACCAGCACCAGTGCCAAAACGCAGCTAAGCAAGAGTTCGCGAAATGACTTCTGCTGCTCTTCATAATCACCACCGAAGGTGATAGTAAAATCTGCCGGCACAGGGATGCGTCGCAGCAGTCCACGTATGTCCGAGATAACCGAACCCATGTCCCTTCCGCTGATGTCAGCCGAAATGGTAACGATGCGTTCCTGGTCCTTTCGTTCAATGATTACAGGACCGCTTTGAGGACCCACATTTACGACATTTCTAAGGACAACGGGCTGGCCTTTGGAGTTGACGAGGGTCAGGTCAAGAATATCTCTCAAGTCCATTTTCTCAGCGTCTCTGAGCTTAACAAGAATCGTGTATTCGTCCCCAGCCTGGCGGTAGTAGCCGGCCCTTGTTCCTGAGATGATAGTCTGAAGGGCATTCGCGATTTTCGAAACAGTCAGATTCATATCGGCGGCCTTCTGGCGGTCTATGAAAACCAACTCTTCAGGACTGCCTAATTCACGGCTGATTCGGGCATCGGTGATTCCTTCCACTGATTCCACAATCTTTTTGACCTGGTTGGCCAACATGTCTGCCATCTGCAGGTCGTGCCCACGGACTTCGACCTGAATCCTGTCAGCTCCCGAGGTGCCTATGCGCAATATAAATAGTCCCTGACCGGCGCGGCTACGAATAATCATTCCTGGTATATTGCTTAATTTACGGCGCAGGTCAGCAGCAATCTGCTCACTCGACCTCGACCGCTGAGACCGAGGTTTCAGTGAGATACGAATACTGCCGGTATGTCCGCCACTTCCGTGCCATCCGTAGCCACCCACACTTGTAACTACGTTTTGGATTTCAGGTACGGAGTCATTGACGATTTCCTCGATGACTTTAAATTTCCCATCCATCAAGTCCAAACGAGTGCCGACCTGCATTTCGCCTTCGACCCGGACCTCACCCTCATCAGTGCTGGGCATCAGCTCTACGCCGACATATGGAATAAACATCAGACTTGCAACGAAAACTAAAACCGAGACAACCACCACAAACGCACGATTATCCAGAGCAAGGTGCAGGAGCTTCTTATAGCTGTTTTCCAGACGCTTAAAAAAACGTGCACTGACTTCGAATATCCTGCTTCCAAGCGTTTGCCTAAACTTTGCACCTTTTGAAGCAGCAGGAAAAATACGTGCAGAGAGCATCGGCACCACCGTCAGGGCCACTGCAAGGGAGCATAGAAGCGAGAAGCTGACCACGATTGAGAGCTGCTTGAACATCACGCCGGACATGCCTCTCACAAAGACCAGCGGCAAAAAGACAACCACCGTAGTCAGTGTGCTTGCAATGATGGCATTTGTAACCTCTTCAGTGCCATCGATGGCTGCGTGCTCCAATAAGTCGCCAGATTCCCGCATTCGAAAGACGTTTTCGAGAACGACAATTGCATTATCAACGAGCATTCCGATTCCAAGAGCCAATCCGCCAAGTGTCATGATATTAAGAGTAAGACTGCCGAAATACAACAAGGCAAAAGTGGCAATAATCGAGATCGGAATGGCAGTGGAAATAATTATAGTACTTCGCAGGTTGCGTAGGAACACAAGCAGTACGATTACAGCCAATATTCCTCCATAAATTGCGGAAGCGCCCACATTTTTGATGGAGCGCTTGATATAATCGGAGGTATCAAGAATAGGTGTTATTTTAATTTGGGGTATATCACGGTTGATGCGTTCAAGCTCCTCAAGTGCACCACGTGCAACCTCGACGGTATTTTTTCCTGATTGTTTATTGACCGAGAGCCGCATTCCCGGCATGCCGTTGACCCGGACAATCCTTGTAACCTTCTGCCAGGAATCCTCTACGGAAGCGATTTCCCTTAATTGAATGGGCACACCCTGCCGAATCGCAATTACAGTGTCCTTTAATTGTGTGAGGTCTGTATATTCGCCGGGTGTTCTGATAGTAACCTCCAAATTTCCCCTTTCGATAGTGCCCGCCGGAATGTTTACGTTTCCCTCGCGTATATGCCCCATAATCTCGTCCAGCGATATGGCCAACGCATTTATCTTGGCCGGGTCGAGACTAACATGAATCTCACGTTCGAGGCCTCCCCCGATATCAACGGCAGCCACACCGGGCACACGCTCAAGGCGATATTTGACCTGGTCTTCAATAATCTGTCGGGCTTGAACGGGGTCGAGGTTACTATAGGCACCGAGAATTAATATGGGGAAGCTTGCAAGGTCAAATTTTCGAAGTGTGGGTCGGTCCGCATCATCTGGCAGATGTTCGATAATACGGTCCAAACGGTCACGGATATCATTCGCGGCTGCGTCAAGATCGGTTCCCCAACCGAAAGTTACCCGGACGGTGCCCTGGCCTTCGACGGAAACGGAAGTTACCTCTTCGACTCCGGGCACAGCACTCATGGCCTCTTCGATTGGACGAGTGATAAGCTCCTCGATTTCCTCAGGGCCGGCATTTTCGTAAGTACAGGAAATGCTGAGAGTCGGGTATGAAATATCCGGCATAAGGTCGATAGGAAGCCTTAACAGCGAGATAGTGCCAAGGAGGACTACTATCAAAACCACCATAATCGTGAATATCGGGCGGTGGACGGCAAAGCGTGAGATTCTCATCGTGAATCTCCTGACCTGGTATTGACGGGCGCCGCTTGAGATTTAACGTCTCTATTTTGAGGAGCCTTTTCCGAGTCCTTCTTTTCGGGCAGTGTAATATCTGAGTTATCCTCGAGAAGATGATTACCCATAGTGACTACCAAACCTGAAATTTTTGGCTCTATTACCTCAGCTAATTCACCGTTTACGATACCTGTTGTTACGGGAACAAAACGAGCCTTGAGATTGCTCAGGTCTGCAATAAAAATCCCCTCTTTACCCTCCCTTCTGACCAGAGCAGCGAACGGAATCAGCGTAGCGTTATCATGCCTGGCGAACTCAATTTGGGCCCTTACAAACATCCCCGGTTTGAGCAGTTGATCGGGATTTGGGACTTCCATTTCCACCCTGGCCTGACGGGAGCTTTCTTTGAGAAGCGGCGCTATGCGGACAACACTGCCGGTAAAAGTTTTGTCGGGACAGGCGTCAGTAGTAACAATAGACTGTTGACCTACCTTGATTTTTTGATAGTCCCTTTCAATGACGTAAACCACTGCGGTCAATGGGTTGTTTTCGAGAACTGAAACAATAGGCTCATTCACCTGCAGCAGTGCTCCTTCGTCCACAAATCTTTCACCAACAACTCTGGTCTGGTCGCCGTCTTCCCAGAACGCCTGAACCTTGGTATAGGAAAGTCGAACATCAGCAGTTTTTAGAGCAGCTTCCTTTTGAGCCACCTGAGCAAGTGAGACTTTGAGCCTTGTCTGGCAGGCATTAAACTCAGCCTCGGATTCATCCAATTCAGAAGCGGAAGCTATTTGTTTTTCACGAAGTGCCTTTGCCCTTTCATACTCACGTTTGGCAATGTCAAGGTCGCTGGTACAGTTATCGGCGTTTGCCTTAGCAACCTGTAATTCGGCCCTGGCCTGTTCCACCTGCTGGGTAAATTCTTCATCATCTAAGATTGCTATCACCTGATTTTGTTGAACCGTATCACCGATATTGACCAAGAGTTTTTTGAGCCAGCCGGCCACCTTTGGTGCGACAATAAACTGTGACTTCGGTAGCAGAGAGCCGGTGAAAATTCCAATATTTCTGATTACATCTTTGCGAATCGGTTTGGTCTCAATAGCCACCGGGGCAGCCGAACGGCCGAGGCCCTTCTTACCGGCAGAGGCGATGATTCGCTTGTATGCTTGCCAGCCGGCCATCCCGAAAATTACAAGAACAAGCAGAATTGAAAAGAACTTTTTCATTTATGTATCCGAGATTACGTGTTATAAAATATATCCGAGAACGCTTCTTACGGACAAATAAGCCTGATTCGTAATAGGGATAATACAAGAATTTTTTATGCGGTTCAAACCTTTTTTTAAATACTATGATAATAGCCGGCATAGGCATTTTCGGGGTGATGTTTGACGGTGTTTGTACATCAATTTGCCTCTTTTCGTTTGTACACAACCTTTCCGCCTACAATTGTATAGTCCACTTTTGAAGACATAATTTGGTCATACGGTATGGTCATCAGGTCGTTATTGAATATCACTACGTCGCCCAGATAACCTTCTTTGAGCATACCTTTGCGATCTTCCATGAATTCCGCATATGCTGAGCCGAGGGTGTACAACTCGATGGCTTTCTCCATACTTAGTTTTTGGTCTGGGAACCATCCGTCACCAGGTTCGCCGGCTCTGTCCTTTCGAGTAACCGCAGCATACAAACCTTCCAGCGGGTTGATTGGCTCAACGGGATAATCAGTACCAAAAGCCACCCTTGCCCTTGCATCCAGCAGCCGCCGCCAGGCATAGGCCCCTTTACAACGTTCTATACCGATTCGTTTTTCGGCAAAACGCTTATCAGTTATGCAGTGCGTAGGCTGCATCGATGCGATTACCCCCAGTGCGGCGAACCGGGGGATGTCGTCATCTGCCGCAAGGCATCCTGCGGAGTGCAGTACCTGGGCATGTTCGATACGATGACGGCTGTCCCGCTTGTCCTGTAAGTGATACTGCGTACCGTTTAGCTGTTGCGCTTTTTCGTAGGCATTGAGAACCCAATGGTTGGCCTTATCGCCAATCGCGTGAATACCAATCTGAAATCCCTCTTTGTCCAACGTCACTACCAGCTTTTCCAGCTCTTCATAAGGCATCTGAGGCAGACCGGTCTTTTCGGGAGCATCGATATAGGGAGCAAAGAATAGGGCTGTGCCCGAACCGAGCGTCCCGTCGATATATCCCTTGAGATAACCAAATCGTATCCAGTTGCCGTCTCTGGGATATTTCTTTTGCAGTTCGGCGTAGCGGCTCAGCTCTTTTTTGTTGGCTGTCAAAGAACCACCGATATATAGCCGCAATGTAAGTTTACCCATATCTTTAAACTTTTGATATACATCAAAGTCTCCGCCTGGAGGCAGTTGTATTGATGTAACACCACTTTTCATGGCCATATCAAACGCGGCCTGCCATCCACGCATACGTCGCTCTTCTTGCTCTCCGGCAGTTCGTTGAACGGGTATCTCGCCATATTTCAATAATGCTTTGGCCTTTTCCTTAAAGATACCGGTAGGCTCTCCACTAATTGTATCCCGCTGTATCTCACCAACAAAAGGGTCCGGAGTTTCTTTAGTAATTCCCGAATTTCTGATGACATAACTGTTGACCAGAACCGAATGTCCGTCAGCACGGGATAATACCACCGGATTATTCGGTGCCACCGGGTCAATAAGCTCTTTAGTGGGCCACTGTCTACTGTAGAACATTTCGTGTTCCCAATGGCCGCCACGTATCAATTCGCCGGGCTCGGCTTTGGCAACCGCCTCTTTAACCCTCCTGGTAATTATACCTGGGTCTGTAATGTAACGAAGGTCAATATAGTCAGGGTCAACGAAGTCGAAATGAATATGCGCATCATTGAAACCGGGAACCACAAGTCTGCCATGTGCATCAATTATTTCGGAAAGGCCCTCTTTGATATATCTCTCGATGGCTTTATTCGAGGTGACTGCAATAATTGTCTCACCCTTGAAAGCTACCGCCTGGGCACGAGGATTGTCTTTGTCTATAGTAACAACCTTGGCGTTTCTAATCACCAAATCGGCCGCAGTCCACGGGACTCCTTTCGGAGGAACACCACGTGAGACATCAACAAGTGCCTCCTGCGTAGAAGGATTCTCGGCGGAACGCTCAGGATTTGACGGTTCGCTCACACAAATTCGATTGCCATTCAAATCGTCACAACCGCTTAAAGCAAAAAGCAGAGACGACGCTATTATTATGATGGCCGATGGATTCAACATCATAACCGACGTTTTACGCTGAAACTATTCATTATGCAGCAGCTCGCAATTGATTCTATTACACCTGGGAGATACTTTCAAATTCATTTCTCCAAACAGCATCCGGAACAAACACAGATTGTAATGACCAGTCAAAAGCAGCTCCCAAAACACGGAGAGCCGCCTTGCCAAGAAAACAAACAATGCCCAGCCCCTTTACTTTTCAACGGTCGTGCTATATCAGAGAGGAGGAATCTACTCGGGTCGAATGTGCGCGCTCCGAGTCTCCACGCCAGGCGAAATCGTGATGGTCTGTCGCCCGGAAAGAGACCGCCGTTCCGTTTTGCCGTCAAGGGAAAGAGAGACCTTCGGGCCGAGTTTCTTCAGGTAGCGGTCGGAGAGCTCTAACGTCCACCTGGAAGGGTTCTTTGCAAAATGACGGCAGTAGTGAGGGTCGTAATCGAACCGCACATGAAGCCCGCCGGCCGGAACGACTTCGACCCGACTATGGAGGTAGGCGCAGTACTCGTTAAAGCCCATCCACCGCTTGTCTTTTTTGGCCTCGATCCAATCCCTGGTTCTCAGGTCTATGCGCCGTTCTCCGACAACCTTGGCCGTAAGCAAGGCCGCCGTTGCTGCCTGCCGGATGTTCTTCGTCGGGCTGGTGATTTCTGAGTCCGTCTTTTCGACCAAATCCAAATCATGACAGGTGAACTGTTCCGGGCACATCTGGGGGATACTAAATTGGATGGTGTAGTCGGTGCCGACATAGTGCCATCGACCGACGCCGTAGCCGGCGATCGCCGCCAGACGCCCGGTATCGTGCTCAAGGCTCGTGCCGGGGCGGATAGTAACTGCCAGCGGAGTTACGCCGAACTGTCTCTCAATCGCATTCCTCCCAACCTTGTAGAGGAAAAGCATATCGTTCGAGGGCACAGGTCTGTCGCGTCGGTCGTCGTAGGTTTCCTGGTACCAGTCTGAGTGTGCCCTTTCTCCATCGATGGGCGCATCCCACCACGGTCCAGGCGGCGACTCCAGGTCCCAGTTCATGTGTGTCCACACCCGATGAGCGTGGATTTCAAACACACCGCGCCGGACCCCTTCGTCAAGTCCTTCCTTGGTGGAACCGTAGTCCTGCACATTGCCGAATGGGTCAGTGAACTTATCAATGTCCCAGGGATTTTCGACCATGCGCGTCACAGGATTGACATAGCCCGGCGTGACGTTTTGAACCATCACGAAACCGTACTCCTCCAGCGGCTCAACCAGGTACTTGATGATGTCCTCTTTGCACGGCGTGGGATAGTGCCACCTCAGGCTATAGGCATGTTCCGAGGCCCCCATGTCATCCATAATGAAGATGAAGGCGTTCTCGAAGTTATCGTTGAACAGACCATACCCGATGCAGTAGATAAGCGCTCTGTCCACTGCCCCCATTTATGAGGCCAAAAGGCCGTTTTTGAGTTGTTATCGCATTTTTGTTTTCCATTAGTCTCCATATTTTCCACTGATGCGCATATTAAACGTAAGCAGGACGTAAATTTTTCGTATCGGCTGTCTTATCATTGGTGCCGGTAGCCTTCAACCGCATGCTTTCAGGCAGGGGCCACTGGTACTTTGGCAGTTGCTCTATTATCTCGCAAAGTCGCTCAGGAGGGATTTTAGTGTAGTGAGCCGTTAAGTCCTCTTTTGTACTATGTCTCATCAAAAACTTATGCTCCGGCCACGTGGCGTTTGTTTTGCCTACGGCTGTGGAGAAAACATAACGGAGCGAATGGAAATCGAATCTACCCTCCTTAGTTTCAAAATGTATCGCTTCTTGTATTACTTCGCCGTCGTAACCTATTATCTCAGTTTCTTTAAGGTCGTTCTTTATCATGTCACAACTTCTTGAATAGTTTGTAATATTGAAGGCTTTAACCTGAGGCAACTTACCTTTGAAAAACTCTTTTAAGGGCTCGATTCGCTCTTGTCTGAGATATTGCCTGGCCCCCTTGCGATTTTTGGTATTTATTTTTTCAACAACAATTGCATGGTCATCAAAATCGAATGAGGCTACGGTTAAGGATTGCAGTTCTCCGCGTCTCAAGCCCGTCTCTGCTGCGAGAAGATATAAGACGGCCCGCTCGTGGCCTGTCATGCCATAACGGTAAGGTGCTTTTGTGGCAGCATCTAAGAATCGAGCAAACTCTTCGACGGTAAGCACCCTTCTGTATGGCTCATCATCCAGGGTTAAACGCTTGAGTTTCCTAATTGGCGATTTGTCTGTCTGGTCGTTATCCACCATCCACTTGCAAAATTGTTTGATTGCCATCAGGTATGAATTAAACGTCCTTTTACTTAAACCCATACTACCCAGGTACTGTTCAACTTTATAGAGCTTTATATCGCTCCACCACTTAAAGCCGCAGTCCTTGACGATTCGCCGGATGTTGGAGCAGGTGATTTGTACATAGTGGAGGTCCCGCAGATAACCGTGCCGCGGCACTTTAGTTGTGCGCATCCAGCTCTCAAATTCATTGACAAGCTCATCGAGGCTTTTACTGCTGGCTGCACAGTTCTCGGCATCTATCATACCAAACTCAATGAGCTTGTTTCGCTCTCTGGCAGGTAGTTCTGCTATCCATTTCTGCATTACATCCCTGTCTTCTGTGGGGGCGTTACATAATAGGTATTGTTTAATACCCTTTTTCAAATCTTCCGAGGCGCCTTTGTTAGTGTATGCCTTCATGTACCGCTTAATATCACTCTTGTCCCTAAACTCCAGGCTCCAACAGTCAGCCTCTATCCTGACGGCGTTACCATTTTTCGTCAGCGGGTACTCTACCAACCGGCCTTTTACTTTGTACTTTGCGCACCTCACACCGTCGCGGATAACCAACTTGGCATCCGGCGATAGTGGCTTTGTGCAAGCTGTTTTGAAAAGTCTCATTGTTTTACCTCACTTTCTTTTTTGCTCATTTTTTCAATTTCCGCAAAACCCTTATCTATTACCGTACCGCTTCCAACAAATCCCCATTGCCTTGCAAAAAAGCATGCTTCCAGCTCATTAGACTTGCATTTTTCTATTGGCAGAATTTCTCCAGGTGCCCCTTTATGGCGCAGCCAAGCGTGAGCGATTTCATGGGCGATGACACTTTCGTAATCTTCTTTATTCTCCTCGCTCAAGATAATTAGCCAGGGTCGCATCCGATTTTGTTTTGTAGTCATACAAATAGTTTGCCCGGAATCAGAAGAGATAGCTGTAAACTGGCAATTATCATATATAAATTCTTTTACTTTATCAGGCAATTTTGATATAGTCTTAACAATACAGACTTCCATAGCGTGGCTAACATGCAACGTACCTAATTGATATAAAATACCATCGAGGCTGTGGTCCCATTCATATTCTCGTTGAAAATTCTTAGTTAAGGATTTCTTGTCTTTTTCATTTTTCAGGCTGTCTATAATTTTTTTCTGTTCCTTTGTTAGTTTGAAATCATTACTCATATTGTCACCTGCCTTTCATAAAAGAAAAGCCCCGCGCCGTTCCACGCGAACGCTGCAAGGCGAGTGCGCAGAGACAACACAGGGCTTTTGTTTGTGATATTAGTTGAATTTCTTGCAGCGTTCATAATCGGCATTATAACACATCATCGGCAGGTTGCAACAACAAAATCCAGAATTTTTCAAAAAATTTATCCGCAGCTTTGCGCAGGCTGCATTATCTCTGTTGAGTCCGGTTCTCAAGCATTTTCCTCAGACTGCAATCCCTTCGGACTCCAACTTTCCTTTATGCGTGCCAATATCTTTTTCATATTTTGGACGTGTCTCTTCAGTTCGTCAGCCAATTGGAGCTTCAGTTCATCATCAAGGTCAGATTTCCGAAAAATGTCCCATATATTATCCTGAGCACAAGACAACTCAAAAGTCTGACCGCCAGACCCCGCTACATACTCCAAAATCTCTTTGTGTTTTTTCTCGTTTTGTGTTTGCTCTTTTGTTTTCATTTTTACGCTCCTTAAAATTTGAGTTACAATTGCCTTCATTATCCAAATAAGACTTTAAGTCTTATTTCAAATGAGCCTGCCGAAATAAAACCAGGTTGCATCATCTTCGTTGAATCCGACCTAAAGTAAATTCTACTTCCGGCGCAGAAACGGCTTCGGATGGTAGTTTGCTACCCCCTGCGGACTGTTCTACGGGGGGAATTGAAGCTCCCCTTGCAGCAGTTCGGATAGGGTTCGGGTCGGGAGGTAGCTGCCCATCCATACATAGGGTTTTTCGCATATTCCTGATTTCGGCGTCTGTCCACCATCGGCCAGGGCAATAACTTTCATCGGATATTACCAGTTGCAACCCGTACTCGGCGTAAAGTTTTTTGAAGTCGTCAAGAAAAGACTGCCGTTCAGTTATGCAAGCGATAATATGTTCGTCAATTATCTTGTCGGCTGTCCCTCGGCTGCGAAGCATAAAAGCGTTCAGTATGATGGATAAATTCGCCCTTGCCAAGTCAAGTTTACGTTGTTTTTCTGGTAAAACTTCAGTTTCTATCAGCCGGATAGCTTCTTGTGAAGCATCTAATTCGGCTTCACGTTTCCGAAAATTCACTTTGAAGGTCGCATAGGCGTTCTGGTCGGCATACACCTCGCCGGTGGTTGCTTTCAAGGATTCGATTCTATCTTTTAACTTCTGCGCATCACCTTTTTCGACATCAAGGCGGTGTCTTATTTTCGGTAACTCTGCTGACAAGGTTTTAACTGTTTTCGCAAGAGTCAAAGCCAAAATATCGGCTTCGGGTTTGAATTGTGCATAATAATCAGTCATAATTTTTACTCCTTAAAAAATTTCGTTCGTCAACCACCAAAACTTGTGGGCTTTGGCTTTTTATCCTGTTCTCGATAAGCATCGGCTAACGCAAAGATAATCTCCTCAACAAGCGCAGACTTCGCTTGTTCATAACGGGAATTGTCGTACGATTCAAAGAAGCCCTGAATTTTACGATTGTCTTTGAATTTTCTTACTTCCTCATGTAGCATTGTATCTAATACCCGCAAGTTATCTTCGCCGCCTTCACCGTTTAACCGTTGCATCCGCAAGGCCCGCGCTAATCCTGGACTTATATCAAGTGGAACCTCCGCGCCTTTATAACCAAGTTTCTTTAACTTTTTGTCGTCTTTAAGGGCCTCCTTGTATCGCTCCTCTTGCTCTTTTATCAACCGCTCGTTTCTCTCTTGTATTGCAGCGTCCAGGGGATTTTCCGATGGTTCGCGGGCAGCAATTTCGTGCAAAGAACGGGCATAAGCAGTCCACTCATCGTGCAAAAAATGATGAGCGCTGCAATATGGATGCGCCTGGTCGGCAACACAATCGGAGTACATCTGCTTCAATGCCTGCCGAGCTTCACCTGGCGAAATACCATCGACCTTGACAGGAGGGACACTATACTGCCAACCCCCAGGCTTTAGTGTTGCTTGCGGTGGCGTGTAAACTCCCACTGACTTTTGCTCCGGTTGTTTGTCCGCTGTCTGCTCGGACTGTAACTCCTCACTTTTTTTGTTATCGTCATCGGGAGCGAAAAATTCGTCATCGTCTTCGTCACCATTCGATAGATTTCTTTCATCGTCAACCATTTTCAATCTCCTTAATAGTTACATTCATTAGCGCGATTCTTAGTTCACTCTGCCGTTGTTCCAGTCGTCCAACTATCGACCAGGCCCAACCGGAAGCATTTTGAACATCGGCACTCATAACCTTATCAATCCGTAGATACTCATCAACAATTGCTTTTATTACTTCTTTGGCTATGGTTCCCGTGATGCCTGCGCCTGGTTCGACCAGGGAATAAATCACCTGGCCGTCAGCGTCGTAAAAGGTCGTCTGCTGGTTTTCGGTTTTCGCTTTCAATTTCATTGCAATTTCTCCTAAATTTAACTTTTATTTTCTACTAAAATGTAACGCTTTAACTTGAAAATTGCCTGGTATAGTATAAACTACCAACTTCGTTTTTTGCCATTTTTAAGTTCTTTATTATCAAGCATTTACAAAAGCCAAAATGCGGTTAAACCGTTACGTTGAGAGAATTTGAAAGTCGGTGTTTTCTCTGTCTTTCGCGGTTAGCATCTTTTGCCCTGATTTTACTGCACTTTTCGCAATATCTTTGACGCTGACGCAATGGCGCTCCACACTCACAACGCCTGACTTTCACTCGGCGTTTTTGCGCTCCGGTCTGCTCGGCGTATTGAGCGAACAACTTTGCATAATCGTATCCAGGCAGCCTAAACTTATAATCGGGCGGCCCAAGAACGCGCCGCTCAAAATAACTGCAACGCTCACCATTCAAAATTTTACAAGGCTTATCGGATATACAAATCTGATAATGCCCGTCAAAATTGGCGCATTCGTCCTTAATAAATCTTGTTAGTATTTCTTGCTTTCCCATATCACTTTCTCTTTCTCTCGATTCCGTTTCCTGTAATACTCAGAGCAGGCACACCGCTCGACCGGCCAGTGGCACCGGGGACAGTACTGCTCACGCGGCTCCTGAGGTTTGGGAACATACGGCACTCCGTGGATGCTTATTGACAATTCATTCAAATCAAGTCTCCCGTATTTTTTGACGTAATGTTTAACCCACCGGGGGCCACAACTAAGCAGTTTCGCCGCCTTCACGATATTATCTTCTGTTACTTTCATATCCTGTTGTAAGAATTATTTGCCTCTGTCTGCCTCTTTATCCTACGAACATTTCTATCCTGGTCGATTTCCAAGACGGCGAAACTTAGAGCCTCTACGCTCGGAAAATCGCCCTGCTCAAGTGTAGCTAAGTCGGCTTCCTGTGGTTGACTCAGATACGTCTTAACCATGCCCGGCTTTAAGATAAGATGTCCCCGCTCTATCAAATTCCGCAGCATCGGCAGGATGTAAGAAAACAAGTCCTTTTTCTTATCGAGCAGCTTTGTTCGTCTCAGGACAAAGGGTTTATCGCCGGGAGCCTCGGTGTCCTTATTCATTTCTCGGATAAATTCCATCAAGGTCGGATTATCGGTATCGCCAAAAAATACTTCCGGGGCATAGAAGTATTCAAAAGCTCCGCAATCCCTAACCAGTTTCCGTAAGTCGCAGTCTTCTACTTCGTCCAGCAGAACGATACGCTCAGCAGCATGACGTTCCTTGCCGACGATAACAGCAAAACCTCTGCCCTTGCCCGGCGCGGCTAATGCTCCATAAATCTTCCTGTACTTATTGCTTTCTGTGGGGTCAAATCGTTTCATTAGTTTTCTCCTGTAAAAGTCGTTTCTCCATTTGTTCAAGGGCTTCCGCAAAATAACCGCCTTGTCGCTGAGAGCTTGCCAGCCAGATAGCAGTTGCAGACGCGTCACTTTCGTCACCATGTCCCTCGCTCGACCTCTCGTGACCGATAGACAGTTGGTTTGACCGACCATAAAAAGCGTTCGTTCTTAACAAACCCTCCCGGAGTCCCCGGTTATCAGGTAAAAGTACACTGCCGGAGATAATCAAGGATTTCAGGTTTATGTATATCGGGGGCAATAAGTCGCGGACAGTTACTTCCAAACCCTGTCGCTCAAAAGCTTCCCTTACCCAACCGCCAGCATATCTGTCAACAGCTACTGAGGGAACATTGTAAGTCTTACAAATCTCCTTTATCTCAGCAATGATAGTAGCTCCGCTCTTTGTAGACCAATCCCTCAATACATCCAGAACAATCTCATCGCCAACTCTATGCGCAATGGCAAAAGCAAACCTGTCACGACCAGACAAACCGCTTTGGTCAATTGCTCCGTAATACCTGTAACGGTTTTCATACTTAACGTCACCGGGCAACCGAAAACATTCCAGTAACTTGTCAGAAGGAAAGAAAGTAGACACGCTCTCGGCAAACTCGGCCTGAAATTCGCGAGAATAGTTGTCAATGTCACGCCGCTTCTCGCTTGCCAGAAAATCAGGGTCGACTGTTGGATTTATGAGTATCGTTTCGCCGTGAACCGTCAGACGGCCAGGGGTGGGCCTGTCCCTATCCATACCCTCCTCAAACAAATCATATAGCAAACCCTGCTTACTGGAAGGTGTGCTAATGGCAAGGAATTTCGCACCCCTGAATTGGCTCATCCTCGGACGCAACGCCCTAAAAATCTCCTGGTCCATTTTTGGACCTTCTCTCATGAACCAACCGCACTCATCCAGCAGCAAAGTGCATATCGCCAAACCTCTCGCCGCTGTCGACGAACAAGGCATCGACATAATCGTTATGCCATTCTCTAGGAGTATCTCACAGGAAATAGCATCGGTCACAAAATGCCTTATCCTTGAGTTCTCCAATAACCTCAGACAATTTGCACCGATTATCTGCTGGCTCTGCAACAACCTGGTAGAAACAATGATTACATAACCAACTTCCCCGGAGTTCAAATATTTGCGAAACCGCGGAGCACGAACAGTACTTTCATAAATAGCAATAATGCTCGCCAAAAAACTTTTGCCCGACCTCGCACCCAAAACATAAATACCTTCCGTCCTCTCATAACCGGGACGATACTTCTGGCCTTTGGTCAACTCCCCGTACATCTCTAACTGCCCGGCATCCAGAGGCAAACCATACTGTGCCCGTAAAATAACTTCCTGAGCCGGTCTTTCTCTGAAAGATACATTCAAAACTTCAGTGGAAAACGTGATAATGTCCATACCCTCCAAATCCTTCGCAGTAACTTTCGCCCTGGTCGCCAATATGCCAGCCTGTGCACGCCTGTTGCGTCTACTCCGGCCTTTTTCCAAATTGGCAAGCTGATGGGCACGACCTATCGGGTCATTGCATCGATACGAATCCTTGCTACGCCGGGCTTTACGCCTTTTGGTGGGATAAAAGTTTTTTCGCTTAGGCTCGGTCATTTAGCAAGCTCCCTCTGTATCTTGTAAAGCTCGCGGCAATGCAGAAAAGCCGACCATGCGAGGTTCAGCTTGTCATCGGGAATATGATAGTCAGTAAAGCCGCCATCGGTCTTATCCAAGTGCAGCAAGTGTACTTCGTCCACCTTTTCGTGTTCAGCCTCGAAAGCATGTTCGTAAGCACTAACCTGAAGAATAAACTCATCGTAAATATCTTTAGAACTTTTCGGGTCCACCAGCCAAAGGACATCGCCGGACCTCGCAATAATGTCTATCGTGCCTCCGTATTCATGCTCCTCGCTGACCACCCTTAACTCCGAATGTATGTAATCAAGCGAGTTTTGAGATTCCCACGTGAGAAATGCACCAAACGACCTCCGGGACTCATCGCTTATATCCACAAACATATCAAGGCCCTTAATATGACGCTCTATCAAACTATGAACCTCTATGCCAACGTCACCTGCCGCCCTGAGAATAACGTCCGGGTCGTTACCGGCTAAAACCTCACGCCTCGACCACGCTATCAAGGTTCTTTTGTTCCAAGCTAACTGACTGTCGATAATAGTAGTCACCGATGGGACAATTGTGCCATTCTTTAGCCTGTATGGGATTCTCATAAGATTAGGCTCTCGGTATAAAAGTATTGACTCCCACGCAAGAATTTGATGTGCAAGGCGTATATATGATTTCAGCAAGATTCGCTTTGGGGGTTATTGAGTTTGAAAGAGGCCGCGGCTGCTTTTGTGCTTTTCTCTTGCCTCTGCCTGGACACCTCCTGCCTCGCAGGTATCCTTCAAGAGCGTTCATAACGCCAACCTGATGCTTGTCCTTAGACAATGTGTCAACTGTATTGCCTTGTTTTGTGGCCCTAAAGAGGCTTTCTTGTGTTCTCTTACGTCCCATTTACGTTATCTTCTTACAATGATACCTATTTCGTCCAATGTCAGACCCTCAACCTGAAAGTTATAAGCGAGCTTAACACCCTGACCTGGACCGTGCCTGGCTTTCAAAATATGCAAGGTTCGATTGTGAGCCTCCTCTATAGACCCGACATCGAATCTAATCTTGCTTGTCTTAGGTTCGTGTGATTCAAGCCATAAAATAGTCTGGGCGAATCTTTGGTAAGCTGCACCGCCGGCAAGGTGAGTTATATCCGCGTAGATTCCTGATTTGACTGGATGCGTTATTAAAATAACAGAGCAGCGATAATCAACAGCGCTCCTTTTGATGTTGTGTAAAAAGGCGTTGTCCTCTTCCCAGATGTTTCGGCTCTTGTGTGCAGCGGCGGTAACAGGGTCGATTCCAATTACTCGACATCCCGCCTTAGCTCGCTCTTGTACCCAGTTTGCAACCTCAGCGAGCGTTGGTTGTGTATCTGGACTCGCTTTCATGCAAACCCCAAAGCTATCAAGGAATGACTTATGCTTTTCGTACACCGACCAGGCTTGGTCTGGATTATTACGAATCCAATCCAAATCTGTTATATCTGTGGTTTTTGATTTTTGAGCTAAACTTCTTAATAAATGAAAATCTTTACTCTCTTCAAGCTCGTAAATCGCTATTTTAATTCCCTGCTTATGCCAATATGTACCCGCTTCTAAGAGCTTGAAAGATTTGCTCGCTCCAAGTCCTCCGCAGATAATAACCACATTTTCCGGTATTAAAGACTTCGTTAGCTTACTTAGAATAGGCCATGGCCACGGGACGGCTATTTGTTTGCCTGAAATCGCATCCTTGATAAGATTACCAACACCTTCAGCCGCACCCTTCGGCGGTTTCGCTGTATTCAATGCCTCCAGGATTGCCGATTGAATATCCCCGTTCTGCCGCTCGATATACTGTTCAACGTCCTCTTTTCCAGTCAAGCCTAAGTTTGCCGGTTCGATAATGTGTACCGACTTAGCTAATGGTTGCAGTATCTCAGCAACCTCCTGCATGTGCTTAATACCGCCTGGGTCTGCATCCTGCCAGAGGATACAAAGTTTTCCCTTTAATGGCGTCCAGTCGGCGTATTCCGCTTTTCCCGCACCACAGGGGCTTGTGGTTGCTATAAAGCCGTATTTGTGTAATGCGTGAACGCACCGCTCGCCTTCGACCACTATAATCAGTTGGGCCTGCTCTATTCGCTTCCGGTTATACAATGGCCAGGGTTTTGCCGGAGCCTGAAACACAAAGCCAGTTTCCACAGGCCGGGCCTGTCTGAAATCCTTACCATCCGGCGTTATCAAACGAATCACTATCATTTCGGGCTTGCCTGTGGTCGGGTTAGTGTATTGATAGACATCCTCGACAGGATATGGCATTGCCGCCTTGAGTTGGTCAATGGTTGGATATATCTTTAGTGGCTGCGTTTGTTGCTTCTTGACGCCCTTGAGCCGCCTAAAGACCTCTACTGCATCCAAACCATCCGCTTTGGCAAGAACGTCTATTATCGAGCCGCCAAAGCCACACTCTGACCTCTGACACTTAAAAAACCACAAACCATCGCCGTTGGTGTAAATACCCGCTGACGGCTTAGTATCGGAGCAAAACGGGCAGCACAGATAATTGCCCCTGATTCTAAGGTTCTTCGAACCTCCCGCTTCCTTCAATACAGCCATCAGCGCGACCTTATCCCGCTTTAGCTCCTCAGTTTGTCTTCCTATATATTGCTCAACTATCACTTTTTACCTGCTCCAGTAATTTATCAGCCTCTGCTTCGGTTAAATCCCTGGTTATATATTCCTGTGTCACGTCAAGCACGTCCGTCCACCGCCGCCGATTCAACCAGGTCGCTGGGTACGGAATGAATTGCCTGTTATCTTTGGTCCACTGGGGCTGGAGTATGTGCTTCTCAAGAGCCGACATGATTTCACTAAATAACTTTTGGTCAGGTGAAAGTTTCTGCCAAGCCTTAAGCGCTTCCTGCTTGTCAACTTTCCGTGGATACAGTTTCCAGAAGTAGTCGAAGTCCTGTGGTTGTGTTGAATCCTGTGGGGAATTTATATTATCACCATTGGCATTTTTACCAACGCTACTATTTACCTTATCCTTAGTATTATCCTTATGTGCGACAACTTGTATCCGGTAGGAGCTATTTTGTACCATATTTGTCGCAGTAGAATTTTTTCTACTGGTAACAACTTGTCGCAGTAGAATGTTGTTCTCAGTCCATATTTTATCCTGTCTTATCTCTGTTGTTTTCTCGTTTTCGTGCAAGAACAATCTCCGGTGTTTGGTATGTGGGTTTTTAATCCACGCATATTTTTTGCTGGCTATATCTTTTAGCAGTCGTCCTGCTGTTCTTTCGCAGACGCCCAGTAGGTCGCTGATGGCCTGGTTGGATAACTTTAGTCCATTTCCTGTCTTGGTGAATCGGACGATTAGGGTAAGCAGGAATTTCTGGTGACCGCACAGGTCTTTGATTTTCAATATGACTTTAGGTGTATCTATGTGGTCGATTTCTCTCATATCTCTAATTCCCATTTCTCGCCCGTAACCCGCTCCCAGCGTTCGATAAGGTGTGAATAATTACCTGGGTTTCCATCGTAATCAAGTAGTCCGGCATCTCGCAGTTGCTTTTTGGCCCGCATGAATTGGCCATGGCTGAGGCAGAGTATTTGTTCAATAGATTCATTGCTGCATAATTCATACAAGTTCGCTCCGTGTGTTCTGAAGCTGGATGCTAAACACAATAGGTGTCGGGCGATATGCCCTACCTCTGTGGCCCGAAAGAATACAGAAATGGTGCAGTAACTTGATATGTTTACTGTTGGTCTCGGCACCTTTTTCATTTCTTTTTACTCTAATTCAACAACATTCTGTTTCTGATATCGCGCAAAACCGCCGGAAGTACCTCAGAAAGCCACACAGGATCACTTTTACGGCCTTTTAAGGCTTTTCTTTTCACTCCAACGGTGTGAGATTCACACGAGATTGGTTTATGTGTTGGAATTTTCATTCTTTTGTCTCCCAATGCTCCACAATATAACTAAGCCTCTGTTTGTGTGACGCCTGCTCGTCAAGTCTGGTCTGCCGCTTGTCTCGGTCGGTATATTTGCCAACATCATCCTCAATCAAACCGGTAATTACCTTCGGGTCGAGAGCGTCCAGCTCCCACGATTCCTTACCATATTCGCCAATGTAGTTTCTGGACCGTGTGTCCGTCATTTTGGCAAAATTCGGTGGTGGTTTATACAATTCCACCTGGTCAATATTCAACGCTAATCTTTCAACCTGCGTATGCACGCCGAATCCTAACAGCCTGTTTTTTATGTCCTGGGTCATATCGAGACCCGACGGGTCGTGGTCGCCTAAATGAAGCACGACTGTTTTTTTACCGGATTCTTCTGCTTCGTGGAAACGTCCTGCCGCCTGCCACATAGCAGACAGGCTGAAGTATCCCCGGCAGGCAAGATATAGCACATCCAACTGCCTGCATATCGGCTCAATAACGCCGATAAGAGCTTCCTTTTCAATCCAGACCTCAATGTAAACGTCTTGGTCGGCACGGGTATCGAGCTGGTAAGTTTCCGCTGCGGTTGCTAAAATCTCCGCTGGGTTTTCAAAATGACTGTTGCTGTTGGTTGTTCTGGTTCTGTCGATGATTGCGTCCCAGCTAATCAAGTTTGCCAGACGTGCGTTTCCGATAACCCTGCCTAAATCTTCGTAACTCTTTTTTGTGTTAGGCAGAAGTCCTCTTGCTACGAACTGATAGTAAAGTTGACGAAGGGTCAGACCGCCGCCGTATTCTGCGATAATATCGTTGGCATTATTGATAATCGCAAGTGTGCGTTTCCGAAAGTTAGTCGTGCCTCTGTTTCGCATCTTATTGCCTGCACCGCCGAGAAACATATCAAAAATATCGCCAATATCGCCAGTATTTATTTGGCGCATCATTTTCTTATAAGCCTCTTCTGGGTCGTCTATTGTCAATGCGTTCAAATATGCGTTCAGATTCATCAAGGTAACTCCGGGAAAAAAGTGCGTCTGAAACGCCGTCCCAAATCATTTACAATCTCGTCCATTATTTCACTGTGGCCAGGTTCGTAGTCACAGGCACCGACATCAGCCAGGTCGTACCAGTGGCGTGATATTCCTCTTGAAATTCCGCCCATAATGGATGTTGAATTCTTGCTATCTTATTATCGCTCATCTTTTCTCACTTAATAGTTTTCGCCACTGCTCACTGTCCCGGCTGGGGCAGTTGTGCAAAGCCCACAGTACCAATTGCGTATAAACCCACAATCTCTTGGTATTTAGTTTGACCGCCTGAGGCGTTCGCCCAGCGGCGTCAAGCTGATACCAGAGGCTTAAACCCACGCCGCACAACCGACAGGCAACCTTTGCAGGAACCATGATGGGGGTAAGAAGTGGCTCGTTATCTTGTATGGATTGTTTATCAATCAATTGATTGCCCCTAAACCTAAAATGGTTTGGCGGTATTCTTTGTTAGCAGCTAATCGTGAAAGGGCAGATAGAATAGCATCATGGTCGAAGCGAATTATTTTGTAGCTTACCTTCACACGCGGTATTTTCCCCTGCCGTCCCCACTCTGTTATCGTGCTGGGGCTTACGTTTAACTCCTTTGCAATTTCTTCTGCCGTCAATAATTTCGCACTCATAACACACCTCAAAAACTTCTCTGCCTCCCTACATTTCTGGCGCATATTCACACAGTGATAGCGCATACCTGCACATACTTGCGAGGAATTGGCTTTAGACTGCAAAATTCAGGCGCATAAAACTTGCGAAAAGAATTGAAAATAGGCGTTGATTCGGATACTAATTCTTAATCAGGAATACCATCAGGGTCAACTTTGGCCTTGTGGCGCGGGTCTCCGGTTGTTCTGCCGTCTGTCCTTGCCCCCATATCGAGAATGTTTGTATTTACGATTATGTTCGGTCTTGTGTCATCGACCGGAATCCCTTCGGCCTCTCGCCATTTTTTATACTTTGTCAGCAACCTGGACACTTGCCCTTGACTCACTGGCTTTTTAAGTTCGTTGGTCATTATTTTCGCCACATCCTCTTGTGTCTTACATGTCGTCCCGTAATAAAGGAAAAATGCCTGTGTAGCCTCTTTGGATGGCTCTTTGATTTTTTTCTGTGGTTTGGATTGTTCTGTGTTATTCTCTGTGGCGTTGTCTGCTTTCGGTTGGGTCACCTTGTCCCTTGCCGTGAACCATTCTTGCCAGTCTTGCAAGTCCCTGTTCTTAGGCGGTTCGGGTATTTTCTTATCTGCCCTGCGAAAAGTGTTTACTCTGTCCCTGACCATTCTCTCAATAGATTCGGCACTGTAAAAAGGTTTGTTAATTACTTCGTCCATTCTAACACATCTGTCGAGCAGCCAGGATACTTCGTCCAGCGTCTCTGTGTTACGAAACCAATCGGGTAAATCTTGCCCTCGGAATATCTTTATCCCTGGAAAGGAGTCATCTTTTATCTCGGCGTATTTCTGTGGGGCTGGACGCTTAACATCAAGCAAAGGTGAATCGGGCATGGTCGTCAGTGTTCCATCGTGGTAAATTACTACATCGACCAGCTTGCAATTTGGATTTGGTTTTCCGGTTTGCTTTTCGTGTGTCATTTTGTCCCAGCTTTCTTTTTTCAGACGACCAGCAACGGCGGAGAAGGCTGGGACGCCAAAAGCCGCCGCTGTCAGTCGTCTGATTTACCCATCATAAACTCTACACGAATCCTGTGTCAAACTTTTTTTCTTTTCACAACGTAAGCACGGCGTAAACTTTTCGCAAAATCCTTGTTTTGGGTACAAAAAATGCGATATGCAGTAGATAAGCGCTCTTCTGAAAAGCTGCCTCATTACCGGAGACTTGCCAAACCAGTTTCGGCCGCCACCAATCCAGACGGCCTTCGTTTCGTCGCTTATGTCCCGCACCACCAGTTGTGGGTATTCTCCTATTGTGCCGAGCACGACTGTGACAGGGCGCGCCGTGCAGCGGACAATCCGCAACTCAGACTGCGTCTCGGCCTGTACAACCGCTCCGACTGCGCCAGTAGTGATGAAGTGCTCCCCGGATAACGTCAACGCGGCATCTGCGCCCTTGGGTGGTTGGTCTGAAACGCCCTGATAGTCAATGCCCAGCAGGCCAGACAGTACGGGAGCCGCGACATTGTCAAACAGGGCTATTAAGCTCATTCCATACTCTTCGACGGCCCGGCGCACGGTTTCATAGTTGGCGGAGAATCCTTCCAGCTGGTCCGGATTGGCCATCCAAATCAGGCAACCGTAATTCGGCCCCGCGATGCCGTTCAGGAACCGGTTTATCTGAAGCCTCTGCTGGTCGAGACGCAGGATGTCGAAAGGAATGCCCCATATCTTGAGCATGGTGCTCACGTCACGGAAGTCTTTGTCCGACTCGCGCTCTCTGCCGCCAAGCCTTATTTGCTCATCGATGCTGTAACTACCTGGGTCTTCCCACTGGCTACCGATGACCACCAGCACCCTGTAAGGTCTCAGGGCGGCCTGGCTGGGGCTGCCGGCGATAGCACCGCTCGCGGCAGTCGCCAGCAGCAACACGAAAGAAAGCAGGGTTATCAGTTCGGCTCGCATAGTTGACTCCCCGAAAAACTCCATCCTATTTGTCACTGAAGGATTTACGTGAGCTTGTTTCATATAACTAATTTTACTATCTTGGTATCATTAATACCACAGGAAATCTTCTCACAAACCTTTGTACTCTCCTGAGTCGTGTATGCGAGACCTTGGGATATTCGCTCAAGTAGATTGCTCTCGCTGATACATCACTCACCTCTCTACAGAAAACCAAATTCGTGTTTCTGCGTTTTTTTTGCACGATAAACTGCCGAGAAGCGGACAGAACGCTTGCATTCTCAGAAAAGACTTGATATTTTATTGCACATAAGGCTCAGCAGCGTAGCTGAGCGGCCCTAAATGGGAATTTCAGATAAGACATCCAAAACCTAATATCATTTGCGTCATGAAAAATTCTATCTCTTCGGAACATTTGCCAAAAGGTTACAACACAACAGATTCGCAAGCCGGCGTCTTACCGCCGGGACACAATTGTCTGACTCGTCGCAACGCAATCAAAGCGATGCTGGCTTCTACAAGTGCGGCGGCGTTTTGGAACGGAGCTCAGGCGGAGACGACGAAACGCGAGCCCGATTCGCGAAAGGGTTCGCCCACACGCTATGCTATGACGAAATCCATCAACCAGTGGGCGTTTCCTTATCCCCAACGAATGAATTTGAAGGAATGCCTTCAGTTAGCCAAGGACGCCGGATTTGACGGCATCGAATTGAACTACGACCTGGAGAACGACCTTTCGCCCAGGTCAGGAACGAAGGACTACCACAACATTCGACGATTAGCCGACAAAATCGGCATCCAGCTTAGCGGGCTTTGCTCCTTTCTTTTCTGGCCTTATCCTTTAACGAGCAACGACCCGGACAAACGCGCGAAAGGCATCGAGCTGGCCGGAAAAATCGCTAATGCCGCTCACGACCTTGGGGTGGAAGACGTGCTGCTTGTGCCGGGTGCGGTTGATATCCCCTGGCGAGACGATTATGAGCCGGTGCCCAACGACGTCTGTGACCGTCGTGCCAAAGAAGCCGTCAGAAAGCTGGCTCGCCAGGCCGAAAAACTAAAGGTCTCTCTGAACATCGAAAACATTTTCTTCAACGGCTACCTTATGACTCCCATGGAAATGAATGATTTTGTCGATTCGTTCCAAAGTGAATATGTGAAGATTCATTTCGACACGGGAAACATCTCGATATTTCAGCATCCTGAGCACTGGGTGCCGGTAATGGGTAAACGCATCAAGAATACCCACTTCAAGGAATTCTCGAAGAAGAGCACTGATTATTCACTGGAAACGTTTCGCCCGCTGCTGGACGGCACGACCAATTGGCCCGCCGTAATGGAGGAATTAGATAAGGCAGGATATCGCGGATACGTCACCTTTGAGTATTTTCATCCCTATCCACACTACCCGGAGGCATTGATTTACCAGACGTCGGACTCTCTGGACCGCATCTTGGGGCGAATTCCATTAGGTGATGTAACAGCAGGCATTTAACCTTGTACGCAGTATCCCTGTCGGGAGAGCTGCGATATTCGTTACTTCCTATCCGGACCTACTCTCAGTTTGGCTATACGCTACTTTGATTTTCTGCCGCCGGACAGACTGCATTCGCTCTGGAGATTGTAATGCTCTACAGCCCGCCGGACAAGCGCTTCAAAATCTGCCTCCCCAAGTTTCCACGGCTTAGTAATTAACCTGAAAATCTCTCCCCGCTCGACTGCTGTCTGAAGAGCGGCGTCCTGCTCATATCCCGAGAGTACCATCCCGATGATGTGGGGATAGTCTTTTCTGACGATTCTAAGAAGCTCGAGTCCGGTCATCTCAGGCATGCGCATATCAGTTACGACTACATGCACTTCTTCTCGCTGGAGGATTTCAAGTGCTTCTTTGCAGCTCTTGACGAAAAGTTTATTATACGAATCATCCATGAGGCCCCTTTCTAAGGACTGCAGGACTATTTCGTCATCGTCCACAAATAATACGGTTCTCTTTTCCGCTGTTTTCTGCCTCCATTTCATTTTTTTGCCTCTTTCTTGCTAATTGGAAGTTTTATTGTGAATTTTTCCCCTTGTCTTCTTTAAACCGTCCATCATCTTTTTGAAAGTAGCCGCTAATACTATCATCCATTTTAGCAAACCTCAAAAGGTCTGCATGCTATATTCAACAGTATTACCTCTGGAGGCTCATCTATCGCACGAGCACCCCCATTTGGTTGAAAACACAATCACAGTAAAGTATCGGCGAAAATGAACAGGTACTTTCTTAGATAAGGCCGGTATTTGTAAACATCTGCACCCAGCAGGTCTTAAACTGTATCAGGACCTGCTATTGGATGACTTATTGCACTGACGTTGTTGATGGGCTTAGGCCTTATACCAAGAGCCTGCTACTTATCGGACAAAGAATATTGTGGTACTGATATGTTAACGGGACGACGTATCTTCAACTTTATCTATGGTTTTAGGTATTTTTTTGCCCAACACACGATGGCCCTTTTCTTTCACCAAAACATCATCTTCTATTCGCAGACCTCCAAAATCCTCATATTTCCTAACCATATCATAGTTTATGTATTGTGAGTTTTTTTTCTCAGCCATCCACCGGCCTATCAATTCAGGAATGAAATAAACACCCGGTTTCCCCTTCTCAATTACAACCATTATCTTCCGTTAATCGTCGCGATGACACCAGTGAATGTTCAGTCGCACATATACGACCGATCGTTACCGAAAGATATATCTACGGTCCAGTTTCGTTTTTCGAGATGGTTTTCAGTGCCTGACCGCATGTGCCGATGGTGACTACCCCATCGAACCCTGCCGTGCAGCACTTCGTAATATTGTGTAGCGTGTCGGAATTCCCCGTCTCTATCTCAATCGCTATCCTCCGTCCATCCTTCGTGGCGACAAGATCAACTGCACTGCGTCCGCCTATCTGGACTTCCTCTTGCATTTCGTATCCTTGAGCGCGGTACCTCTCTGACACCAGGCGCTTGTAATATTCGTGCTGGATGCTGCCGTGCGAAAAATTCAGCCTGACTACATCCAGGCCGGCTGCGAACATCTTCCGCAGGACACTGTAGCTGCTGCTGGCAGGGCCTAACGTGGCGATGATTTTTGTTCCGGGCATTCTATCAAGTTCCTACCTGTATGAGTTACATAAAGATGGAGAGCTCAGAACCATTTCAGTTGCCGGACGGGATGTGCTTTTGCAGGCTCTACTCCAATGGGATCCCGCGCAGCACCAAGCGGTCAAAACGATAAGGCGATTCTCCAGCCGCCCACGCCATACCGCGGAGTAATAGGATGCGGAAATATGGGTCATCAAATGTCCAGGTATAATGCCCAAGTATGCAGCTAAAGACACGTCCTTTGCCGCATTCATAAGCATAGAACATCGGTTCTGCCTTTGTCTGCTGGGAGTCTTCGCTGATTGTCTCATTGGAGGTCGCCAATACCGTAACTTTGCCGAGGTCTCCCTTCAAAGGCCAATATGCCTCGTCCAGGAAATGAATTGTCTCCGGCAGACCTAAACAGACAGGGTGCTCCGGGGCAGCAATCTTCAAATCCATCAGACCGTGACGCCAGCGTGTATAATTATATTCCCACGCTAATCCTATGAGCTTTGTAAGTTGTTCTGTGATATCCTTGCCCTCGGGAATGATTACAGCAGGGTGCAGAATGACAAAACCTCCACCTCGCGACAAGAACTCTTCCAGGTCATTGAGCTTCTGTTCGTCCCACTGGACATAACAGAATGCGGCAACCAAGTTGGCCTTCTTTAATTGCTCCTTGCTCGGCCATCCGTAGGCAGTTGAGACTTGCATTTTCGGCGCACCGGCCAGAGCCCTTTTCTGTCTGGTCTTCGGGGCCGGACCATAGAGATTAACCTGTTGCTCTTGCCCTGCCTCTTTGCCCCCGAGCAAAACTGCCCATCGCTTCTGCCATAAGGGATAGTCGTGCTCATTTGGGCCGTGGTCCTTCTTGAACGCAACAAGAACAACGTTGAGCTCGCGAAGCTCCCGGCTTGCCGGCGGCTTTGGAGCTTTGGCAACGACCACTTCGACTTCGCTGAGGCTGCGCGGTTTTGGCGCCTCAGCCGCCCATAAGCCTGAGGCAATCTGCAAGCTAATAGTCGCCGCAATCCATATATAAATAGCTGCTTTGCTTCTCATAATTTTTCCCTTTCTCTTCACAACATCTACGGTAAATGATTTGTGCTGCTCATCGTTTGCATTGCCTTGTTGTCACTTATAAAACGATGATTACAAATTCCGCTATATTTTGCCACAATCAGACCAAATTGCAAGGGAAATATGAGTGATAACCTACACTCCGGCTCCCACTCTCGCCTTGCCCCGAAAACATGGAACGGCTATTCCCCCAATGTTAGGAATACTTCGAGAACAACAAAACAACTGAATATGATGACTGTTATGTTCGTTCCATATTGGGACGCTGACGCTTTGAGCAGTGTTCATTCTGTGTACATCAGATATTTCTTCCGGATTTCCAGAAACGATTTCAGCTCCGCCTGCCAGTCTTTTCTGAGCCTTTTCAGCGATGAGCCGGTTATAATTGCCTGGCGTATTGACGAAGTCCCAGATAAATAATCGAAGTGCCTCGCCTTCCATTGGAAGGCGTCTGGATGCATCCTGAAAAGCTCATTAACAATAAGAATCCCACTATAGTATGGTTCAAGCAAATCCCTGTCAGTTACGATTATCTTAACGCCGTGACATTTTTGTCCTTGGTATTTGGAGCTATTTGGTGCGAAGCTGGTCGGCGCAAATCGCAATCCCGGCAGATTCAACTGGTTAAGTCGCGTTGCGAGAGTTTTTGAATGAATCCAGGGTGCGCCAAATTGTCTAAATGGCATTTCGGTACCTCTGCCCTCCGAAACATTGGTGCCCTCCAGGAGACACAGGCCAGGATAAACGGCAGCAGTCTGCAGGCCATCTATGTTGGGGGAGGGCTTTATGAACGTCAGGCTCGTTTGGTCGTACCACATACTGCGGCGCCAATCCGTCATAGGTACAACGACAAGGTCGGTCCTGACCCCATTTTTCAGCCAGCCTTGTTCGTTGAGCATAGTTGCCAGCTCTCCAATGGTCATGCCATGCCTTACAGGGAGAGGATGCATTCCGACAAAGCTAACAAAGCCTGGTTCGAGAATATTGCCCTCGACTTGCAGGCCATTGATAGGATTTGGGCGATCCAAAACGACAAAGCGTTTGTCACATTCGGCTGAAGCCTCCATAGCTAAGGACATAGTGGAAATGTAAGTGTAGAAGCGAGCTCCGATATCCTGGACATCAAAAACAAGAACATCGATATTCTTCAGCATCTCTTTGGTGGGCTTACGTGTCTTTCCATACAGACTGTAAACAGGAAGATTGTAGCGCGTATTTATCCTGTCCTCTATTGCCTTTCCTGCTCCCTGGGTACCATAGATACCGTGTTCCGGACTAAAAAGTGTCGTGACCTTTGCGTTAGGGATATTGCGAAATACATCCAGTATGTATCGTCCATTGCGGTTGTAAGCGGTGTGGTTAGTTATGATTCCGATGCGCTTTGCTTCGAATAATTTCTTATATTCGGGAACATTGTCTAATCCGGTCTTGATGAAGTTTCCTGCCGGAGCTAACATTGTTAAAGTAATTGTAAGTGTCAGCCTTGCAAATTCCATAAGAGTTATCCCTGCCGGCGGATGCCAGCCTATACTCTCCTAATAAAGTATCTTGAACCGGCTGGTTTTATTATACATGAAAGAAGCATTATTTGGAAGCAAAGCTGACCATCCTGGATGAGAACTGGCCAAGAAAATATGAAACGTCCAGCCCCTTGACTTGCCAACGGTCGCTCCATATTGGATTATAACGATACCAATTCTTCATAAAAACCTTGTAAGCTATTGACGGTTATGGGCAAAGCAGCCAAAATGGATAGTGGTAAAATGAAATGTGGTCTTTCTTATGAAGATTTATGTAAAGCTATTATTAACAGCACTATTCTGGGGAGGCACTTTTGTTGCAGGCAGGATTGTCTCCCAAAACATGGGGCCTTTCTCAATCGCATTCCTAAGGTTTGCCATTGCCTCGATATTTCTCATACTGCTAACCTGGAAAATTGAAGGCAAGCTGCCGGCACTGAAGAAATTAAAAATTATACCTGTTATTCTGCTCGGGATGACGGGAATTTTCACATACAACGTTATGTTCTTCAAAGGACTCAAAATAATCGAGGCATCTCGAGCCTCACTTATAATTGCAACCTGTCCGGTATTCATCACAATCTTCTCGGCATTTTTCCTGAAAGAGAAGAATAATCTGGTAAAAGGTCTCGGAATTGTCATCTCCCTATGCGGAGCAATAGTGGCCATCTCAAAAGGAAATATAAACCAGATATTCGATACAAGCCTGGGCTTAGGGGAGCTTTACATTTTTTGCTGTGTCCTGAGCTGGGTAGCTTACTCCCTGATAGGCAAAGCCGTTATGAATAACCTTTCTCCTCTCGCTTCCGTGTCGTATTCCGCCATAATTGGGGCCGTCGCATTGTCCATTCCTGCTTACTTCGAAGGATTGCTCCAAAATATCAGGAACCAATCCGTACTCGACTGGTCATGTATTTCTTACCTGGGCGTTTTTGGAACTGTTTTCGGATTTGTCTGGTATTATCAAGGCGTGGAACGTCTTGGCCCAACAAAAGCCGGTTTGTTCATAAATTTCGTTCCTATATTTGCTATCCTTTGCGCTTTCCTTTTCCTCCACGAGCCAATCACCCCCTCACTTGTAGTCGGCACAGTGTTGGTCATCTCTGGTGTCTATCTAACGAACAGAACCTCCAAAGTTATCGCGACATAACGTGCGCCCTCCCGTCAAATCCCTTTTCGTTGTTCTCCTGCTGGTGATATATGAATTCCCGTTGATTCAATGCGGTGTTTCATCAAAGCTGTATATGCACGAACAGGGTATTAAAGCATCTTTGGAGCATTCTTCTTTGACTTCTGTTCTTCTCTTTATTATTATCTTCTTAAATTTGAAACCTATATGACCGGGAATACCAATGAAATTGCTCAGACTTCCATTGCACACTAAGGTTTTGACAGGATTGTTGATGGGAGTAATTTTTGGCGTGCTTGCCAATCAGTGGGGATTTTCAGCCTTCGTCTTCAGCTATATCAAACCCATTGGCTCGGCATTCATTAAATTGATTAGTATGGTTGTTGTGCCTCTGGTCTTTGCTTCTCTATTAGTGGGAACGGCCAGTCTCAATGACATCAGGAAGTTAGGCCGGATTGGCGCCAAGACCGTAGTTTATTATTTGTGTACAACAATAATTGCAATTATCATCGGCTTATTCTTGGCGAATACTATCAAGCCCGGAGCGGGGTTTTCAGAGGAAGCACGGAAAAAGCTAATCCAAAGTGGCGGCAGTGAAGAAGGTGCACAAATTGAGACAACTCTGAAAAAACCAACCATAACGGATATTCTCTTGAATATCATCCCAACAAATCCCGTTAAAGCGTTTGTTGAAGGCGATATGCTGCAGATTATCTTCTTTGCTTTGATGGCCGGGATTTGCCTTAGTTTAATTCCATCCGAACGAAATCAGCCGGTAATAAATTTCTTCGAGGGCGTTAATGAGCTGATAATTCAAATGGTACATCTTATTATGAAGCTCGCTCCTTACGGTGTATTTGCCCTGATTTCAGCGGTTGTTGCTGATTTTGGATTAGGCATTCTCTTTGTTCTTCTAAAGTACTCCTTAGTAGTGGTTGTAGGACTTATTCTTCATGTTACGATTGTTTACTCTTCTGCAATAAAGATATTCAGCAAACAAAAAATCTCAACTTTTTTCAGAGGTATTCGTCCCGCCCAGTTGATTGCCTTTAGCTCCGCATCGAGTTCAGCCACTCTACCCGTCACTATGGAATGTACTGAGAGAAATTTAGGTGTCCCCGGGCAAATTGCCAGCTTTGCACTGCCTTTAGGAGCTACCATAAACATGGATGGAACAGCTCTTTACCAGGGAGTATCCACCGTGTTTATTGCTCAGGTATATGGTTTGAGCCTGAGCCCGGCGCAACAACTGACAATAGTCCTTACCACTGTCTTGGCTTCCATTGGTACCGCCGGTACGCCAATGGCAGGTGTAATTACTTTGGCAATCGTACTAAAAAGTGTTGGTGTGCCCTTGGAAGGCATAGGCCTCATTATGGGTGTGGAACGTATATTGGACATGTGCCGCACCGTGGTAAACATTACGGGTGATGCCTCCTGCGCCGTTATTGTGGCTTCAAGCGAAGGTGAATTGAAAAAGCCATAATTTATTGAAACAGTTAGCTGATTTGATAAGGAAATGAAAATGATTGTAAAGAAAACTTTTAGCAGGATATTGCCGCTTGCTGCTGCATTTGTGTTTTGCTTGACAATACTCGCAGTAAGATGTGAGGGATGTTTTTCGATAGTAGCAGGCAAGGAGGCTTCGGTGGATGGTTATGTGATTATTGCTCATAATGAAGACGATTCCCCTCCTCAAATTGTAAACCATCACAAAATCCCACGCAAAAAACATTTACCTGGAGAGAAAGTGAAGCTACTCAACGGTGGCCAATTAGAACAGGTAGAACAAACCTGGGCTTATATATGGTCGGAAATGCCGGGCATGCTTTTTTCCGACAGCTACATCAATGAATGGGGCGTCAGCATCACATCGGACAACTGCCCTTCCCGGGAGGATAAGCCCCAAATCACAGATGGCGGGATAGGCTATATGCTGCGGCGCCTGGTAGCTGAGCGAGCTAAGACCGCACGCGAAGGTGTCTTATTAGCCGGAAAGCTCGTGGAACGCTTCGGCTACATCGACTCCGGCCGGACATACATCACCTGTGACCCTGACGAAGGATGGCTCTTCTGCGTCGTCAACGGTAAACACTGGCTGGCTAAACGGGTCAGTGATGACCAAGTGGCAATGGTAGCCAACACCTATACAATACACCAGGTTGACCTCTCTGATAAGAAAAACTCCCTGGCCTCGAAAGACATCATCAAATATGCTGTTTCGAGGGGCTGGTATAATCCTAAAAAGGACGGGCCGTTTGACTTTGCTCGTGTTTATTCAAATCCCGAATCCGCTTCAAGTTTTTCCAACTTCGGCAGACAGTGGAGCGGTTTCAGATATGTTGCTGCCGAACCGATTCCTCTCAGTCCCGAGCTGCCCTTTTCGGTCGTACCGCGACGCAAGGTGGGCGTGGCTGAGATTATGCAGATTCTACGCCACGATTATAAAGGAACAGAAATTCAACCCTCTTCGCCGCCCGCAGCCCCGTCTGGTGATGGGAGTCGCTGGGACTCGCTAAAAAGTCCGCAGGAAAGTGGTTGCCCCATCTGTAGCGGCGCCACCCAGACCAGCTTCGTTGCTCAGCTGCGAAGGAATATGCCTCTGGATATCGGCATTGTTTCCTGGACCTGTCTTGCTTCACCCCAGACGTCTTTTTATATCCCTTTTCACTTTGGTGTTTCTGAATTCCCCGCAGGATTCTGCTCGGAGTCACAAAGACCGTCGAAAATCTTCTTTGATGAAAAGGTCGGTTGCCCTTTCCAGGCCGACCCGCTCAAGGCTTTTTGGATGTTCTCCAATTTTTACAACAAGATTTATAGTGCTTCTGCTAATACAATAAGCCGGGTAAAAACTCTCGCTGAGGAAATCGAGGATGATGCTCTTACTCTACAAAACCCGCTCGAAGAAGCTGCTTGCCGGCTATACACAAAAGATAAAACAGCAGCGATGAGAATGTTGGCCAACTATTCCAATGGAATCTACCTATCCTCAATAGAGGCGATGCATAGAGTGCTATCGGAAAAGTAATGTATTGCTTTGTCTTAGTTTGAGCGATGGATGTCATTGCGAGCGAAGCGAAGCAATCTCTCTATTGTTCAAAGACAAGAGATTGCCACGGCCCTTCGGACCTCGCAATGACAAATACTCAAATTATAAGCGACAGAGCAGTAGTAACTAAGCAAGCAGCGTATGGTATTACAAACAATACCGCGAAAGATAGTGCTTCGTATGGCAGATACGCTATGAACAAGAACAAAAAGATAATCCTGTGGATAGGAATTGTTGTATCGACAGTATTGGTTATCGGTTGTCAACAACAAGCAAAAATTATGATGGACGCTGAACTCAGGAAAAAGGCCAATCAGTTAGCTCAGAAATATATCATCGTCGATACTCACCAGGATGCACCCTATCGTCTCCTGAAAAAGATGGAAGATATTCCAAAGAGAACCGAAGGCGGGGAATTTGACTATCAAAGAGCACGGCAAGGAGGTCTTAATGTAGTATTTATGGCTGTCTATGTTCCCCCTGAATACGAAATTAAAGGCGGAGCTAAGGCTTTTGCCGACAAAACAATTGATATGATAGAAGGTTTTGTCGAGACCCGGCCTGATAAGTTTGTTATGGCCGGGTCAGTTGCGGATGTGAAAGAACAGTTCGATGATAGTAAAATATCTATTGCTATGGGAATGGAAAACGGCTCACCTATTGAAGGTAATCTTGACAACCTAAAATATTTCTATCATCGCGGCATACGTTATATCACCCTGGTACATTCAAAGAACAATCATATTTGTGATTCGTCTTTTGAAGAGGAACGGAAATGGAACGGCTTAAGTCCTTTTGGGACTGAAGTTATTTCTGAAATGAATCGCTTGGGGATGCTCATAGATGTCTCACATGTTTCAGATAAGACGTTCTACCAGATAATAGAGCATTCAAAAGCACCTGTAGCAGCCACGCATTCATCTTGTCGCCATTTTACTCCAGGGTGGGAACGTAATATGGACGATGAAATGATAAAACTATTGGCGAAAAAAGGAGGGGTAATTCAAATCAACTTTGGTTCTATGTTCGTTAATGAGCAAATCAACAGAGAATACGCAGACCGCAGAAAAAACATATTAGAATATATTGAAGCTAATAATTTGGAAGGTGACGAAAGGGAGAAGTACTTCGAAGAATATGCTCAAGAAAATCCACTTGGCGATTTGACATCTCAGACGTTGTTGCAAACATTGAACACGTCGTAAAATTGGTTGGAATTGAACACGTTGGTCTGGGGTCCGACTTTGAAGGTGTTGGAGGCAACCTCCCTGTCGGCTTAAAAGACGTTTCCTGCTATCCGAACTTAATCTACGAGCTTATGAAAAAGGGTTACACTGAAGAAGATATCAAGAAGATTTGTTCTGACAACTTCCTCCGCGTATGGTCGGCTGTGGAAAGAACTGCCCTTAAACTACAGTCAGGTAAACAGCTTTAGAGCATGTCTGTTTTCGCTCAAGCTTTCAAATCATCCAGGTCCACTTCGAGCTGTGATAAATTGCCTCCCTTTCTGCATAAATTTAAATACCGTTAATTTAACAATTAAACTATGCTGACTACCAAACTATGCTAAAAAGAAAACCCATATAAGTCTTTGGCTCACATGGAGTAATAGAACTCGGGGAGACAGGATTTGAACCTGCGACCTCTGCGTCCCGAACGCAGCGCTCTAGCCAAACTGAGCTACTCCCCGATAAAGCAAAAACGTAAAATAGCACATTAACTCTCGAATTGCAAGCTACAATAAATTTACCGGGTCTATATCTATAGCAACCTTGACCGTCGGTCGAATAGGTCCGGACGCCCGCAAACTGGCAAACAACTGCCGGATGGTTGCCGCTTCAGGGGCCTGAATAATTATTTGCATCCTGTGAAAACGTTGTATCCGGCTTATCACCGCCGGCATCGGCCCACGAACGGCCGCTTTCAGCCCTTCTCGTTCGATAATTCGGTCTATCCTCTGACGCATTTGCGCACAGGCGACCTCAAGCCTATCAAAATTCCCGTCCCGCATAACGATAACCACCAATCGCCAAAACGGTGGTAAATTGCAGGCTTTGCGATGCTTTAATTCCTCTTTGACAAAGCCCTCAAAGTTTCCGCCGACGGCAAACTGTATCGCCGGCTGATTCGGAAGAAACGTCTGAACAAAAACCACACCTTTTTTAACGGAACGTCCTGCCCGACCGGCGACCTGGGAAATCAACTGAAAGGTTCGCTCATTCGCTCTAAAATCCGGCAGATAGAGCGATGTATCGGCACTGATAATTCCCACTAACGTTACATTCGGAAAGTGCAGACCCTTAGCCAACATCTGCGTTCCGGCCAATATATCGATTCGACCCTCGCCGAAATCTCTCAAAAGACGGTAATAGTCTCTGCTTGCCATAGAATCACTGTCAATCCTCGATACGCGAGCCAGCGGAAACTTTTTAGCTAATTCCTCTTCGAGCCTTTGCGAGCCAAGCCCTACCATTGCAAATCCGCCGCCGCATATAGGGCATTTTTCAGGCACAAGCGTCTGCGCCAGACAATAATGACAGACCGCATAACCATAATTGATGTGTTTTCCCGTAACCGTTCGCATTCGCTCGTGGCGGCTGACCTTTGACTTATGAAAGGTCAGCGTTACGTCGCAGTTACGACAGTGCAGCGTATGTTTACAGGATGGACAATACACAAAATTACTGTAACCGCGCCTGTTCAAAAGCAAAATTGCCTGCTCTTTTTTCGCAAGTGTCTCTTGCAGATGCTTAGCTAACGGCTCACTTATCAGATTAATACCCTTCTTTGTTACCTGTTCCTGCCGTAAATCGACGAGCTTCATCTGTGGCATAGGTAAGTCCATCACTCTTTTGGGCAGACGTACCAGGCTAAAATACTTCTTACTTTGACAATTAGACAACGTCTCCAATGAAGGCGTGGCACTGCCTAAAATACAATGTGCATTTGCTAATTGCGCCCGTTTTATCGCTACATCTCTGCCGTTGTATCGCGGGGCTGTATCCTGTTTGTAGCTTGACTCATGCTCTTCGTCAACAACGATAAGACCGAGCTTCTGCAGCGGCGCAAAGACCGCCGAGCGAGCACCTATAACCACGTCGGCCTGGCCCGACTTTATCTTCTGCCACTGCACGTTTCGCTGGGCAGCGGTTAAGCCCGAATGCATCACGGCGATTTTTTTGAATCGCTCATTGAATCGCTGAACGGTCTGCGCCGTAAGAGCAATCTCAGGAAGCAGCACGATAGCGCCGGCTCCTTTTCGCAAAACCGCCTCGATAGTCCTCATATAAAGCTCGGTTTTGCCGCTGTCGGTAACGCCGTATAAAAGCGTAACGCCGAACTCGCCTGAACCTATCACAGCTTCAAAATGAGCTAATGCCTTTCGCTGGTCATCATTGAGGATTACCTGTTCCGTTTTTATTGACATCCCTTTGGGAATAGCAGGCAAAGACTTCAATATTGTCTTTCGGACTATTTTAACGATTTGTTTTTCCGCTAATCTTTTTATCGGCTCATTGCCGCAGCCGACCGCTTCTAATAAATCCCGAAGCTCCACAGCATTATTTGAACTCGAAGCCCCCCTGCCGTGCAGGAATTCGACAATTTGCTTTTGCTTTTTGCCCCTCAATTCTTTGATGGATTTGTCGATACCGGCAGCGCTGATTGTCAGGTAAACATACATTTGTGTTTTGACGCCGGCCCCCCTTTTCACCGCCGACGGCACCATCGCAGCTAAAACCTGGCCGAGCGGACAAACATAATAACCGCTTATCCACCGTGCCAATTCCATCAGCTCGAAATCCAACAACGGCTCTTTATCTATTATTCTGGTTACTCTTTTTAACTTCCGCCCGATACCGCGTGCAATAAAAGACTCTTCAGGCCGGATATCCGATTGGGTACAAAACCCCGCTTCAGATTTATCTTTTCTGCCGAACGGCACTTCGACTCTCTGGCCCACCTGAATCGGCCAGATTTCGTCCGGCACTGCGTAGTCAAACTCCGTCCATCCAGACAAGCCGCCGGACTCAAATACCAAACGAATAATGTGCCGACAGGTCGTCTGCTCAACCTCTTGCTCGAACAGATTGCTGCTTTGATATTTAGGCATTGCGCTCTACCTGCCTAAAGTCAATTCTTACCTCCACACACTCACGTGTGTGGTCTTGTGTCAACCGGTACATGGGTAACACTTTAAACCGGGAACATAGGTAACAGGTAATAAGGACTTAGGTTCCTTGCTTGCTGGGGTTAACCCCAGCAAGCAACGCACGGCTCTTGGCCGGCGTAACC